>Ga0209633_10004608_pt1 | contig 12338 bp, 4 predicted proteins | sample Cruoilmetagenom1_FD_187290 | JGI IMG/M metagenome (GOLD analysis project Ga0209633, IMG submission 187290) | Oil polluted marine microbial communities from Coal Oil Point, Santa Barbara, California, USA - Sample 1 (SPAdes) (version 2) | ecosystem: Environmental > Aquatic > Marine > Oil seeps ... | reverse complement strand
GATCTCATACATACCTAATGCATACTGAAGCTGCCCGAAGATATTAATGTAATCTACAATCTGACCGGCAGGTTTGCCGGGGAAAACCCGGTTGGCACGAGCAATTGTCTGCATTAATGTATGATTTTTTAGTGGCTTATCCAAATAGAGTGTTGACACGGCAGGTGCATCAAACCCGGTCATCCACATGGCACAAACAAAGACAATACGCAGTGGGTCTTCTTCATCTTTAAATTTATCATCGAGCTTTTCACGTACCATCCGCTCACGGTGCGGTTTGAAGTCCAGGCCCAGTTTCTCAAGTCGTTCATAGTCTCCTTGCCCACCGGAGACCACCACGGCCATATCGGTCGTTTCCATTTCCTTAATCTTTTCTTCCAGCCAGTTTTTACGGCTGCCACTGGCGTGTTTCATTCGCGCCTTGAAGCTATCTAACTTAATCCCCCATTCACGCTGTGCCTTGTTATACATCTTGATGGCCGTGGCTTTATCAATGGACACCACCATGGCCTTGCCCACAACACCGGTGGAAAATGGCTCACGCCCCATATAGTGGTCCACAATATCCTTGGCAATGGTATCCAGGCGATCACTGTCGGTAATAATCTTATAGGGTTGAGCAAATTCGCGTTCCAGTTTAGCTTCTTGCTCATCTGTTAGATCGGCCTGATCGAGTATCTCCACAATCGCATCACCCAAATCATCGCGATTGAGATTGACCTCGGGCACGCGGTTTTCATAAAACAAGGGCAAGGTCGCGCCATCATCCACCGCATCGCCAAAGTTATAGATACTGACATAATCACCAAAGACTTCACGGGTCTTTTCTTCACCCGCTAACAGCGGTGTGCCAGTAAAGGCGATAAAGCCGGCATTGGGTAAGGCCCGACGCATATTCATGGCCAGCGTATCGTACTGACTGCGGTGGGCTTCATCGGTAATCACAATAATGTCATCACGGGTGGACAACACCGGATATTCCTCACCCTGCTCGGCGCGGAATTTTTGAATCAAGGTAAAGACAAAACGATGGTCTTCACTGAGCAGTTGTTTGAGTTCATTGCCTGAATTGGCCTGCGCTTCTTTGCGCACAATGCCTGCGGCGTTAAAGGTCTTGTAAATCTGATCATCCAGATCAGTACGATCGGTGACCACTACAAAGGTCCAGTTACCCGGCAGTTTACGGAACGCCTTCTGGCTGAAAAACAGCATGGAGAAACTCTTGCCACTGCCCTGAGTATGCCAGAATACACCCAACTGACCATCACAGTCCTTGATATGCTCCAGCCCCCGCAAGGCTTCATTGACACCCAAATACTGATGGTACTTGGCAATGATCTTGGCGGTTTTTGTTCGCTTTTCAAAAAAGATGTAATTCTCAATCAAATCCAACAGGCGTGACTTATCGCAGGTACCGCGTACCACCACTTCCAGACTGACCTTGCGCTCTTCCTTTTCGCTATTGATCTTTTTCCAATCCGCAAAGTGTTCCCACTGGCTGGTAATACTGCCAACCTTAGACTGAATACCATTTGAAAGAATAATAAGTTGGTTATGCCAGAATATTTGAGGAATCGTGTCACGATAGTCCTTGAGATTATCCTTATAAGCATTGAATAAACGACGATGACTGGTCTTTAACTCAATAAATACCAAAGGCAGGCCATTAACAAACCCCATTAAATCTGTACGACGAGTTTCGATTTCACCCGTAAACCACATCTGCGAACACAGCAGAAAATCATTATTCTCGGGATTCTGCCAGTCGATAATCTTTACCGTGACGTCGTCTTGATCCTCATCTGTCGTGACGTATTTGTAGCCTTCCTTGAGTAATAAATATATCTGCTCATTGGCTGCAATGGCACTCATGACGGAAAGATCACGTGTCAACGCTTCAATGGCCTCATCAATTGCAAGTTTAGGGCCATCTGGATTAAGTTTCTTTAATGCTGGACGCAGGCGATTAACTAACACCACATCACCACGGTTTTCACGACCTAAAAGACTTTCCTCACCGAAGGTTTCTTCCCAACAGTTAAGCGTATCCCAGTCAAGATCATCAAAGAGCTTAATGGCGGGCTGTTCAACGAGGGCGTCTTCGGTGTAGTAATTCATGATTTCTCAGTTACCACCATAATTCCTACCGCTGATTTAGCTGACTAAACATAGACAGTATGTCGTCATCATTACATTGGTCACTTAAGGAATCATGACTATTTCTAGCCGTTAATTCTTCGGTTTCTTCCGCCTCTGTCTCAAGATCATTCGCATGTTCCTCTAATTTTTTTATAGTTGGTGATACATCGACATTTAATTTTTCCCCTAACGCATTAAGCCTATATGCATTATCTCTAATATTATCTGGATTTGTATCATAATTTATGTTTTCAATATAATCTTCTAGATTTTTCTGCACATTTTCATATGCACCATCTGGTATTACTTCTGGCCAACCCTCATATAGCTTAACAAATGCTTGAAAATCGAATATCCAATCAATATCGGAGCATAAATAAGTTACTGCTTCATTTAATTTCTCGGGTTGAATTTCATTGATAAATCCTGTTGCTTTTGCCTCAAGCAAATAACTGGCCAAGTCCCCTCTATCGGCCTTCTTGGAAGTTACGCGCTCCTCTATTCCTGTTTCAATCTCATGAAAGAGATCACCCCCTTCAACTGTGTCTATACCAGCAAGCAATTCACACAGTAATCTCGCTTTAGATTCAAAGCTACGATTCCATCGTAGTTTGTTAGTTTCCTGATTTTTACGAGAGATATTGATCAATCTGCAATCCTCATTAGTCATTGTTCTTCTGATTGCACTAATCGTTTCTTTTTTATTTTCTATAATAACATTTCTATATTTAGAAAATGATTCACTTTTTTCACCATATTTCCATAATGAAAGTATCTGATCAAAATACACCGCAGATTCTATAATAGATTTAGTAAGTACAATATTTACTGATAGATAATTATTAATAAAGTCTCGAACTGATGGATTGTGGAATCTAACAATATTATTTTCTCCAGACTTATCAATGCTTATAAAATTTCCCACAACCTCTTTTAAGGAATCACGAAAGTCACTTTGACTTAATGAAATGTTATATTTTTTACATTGGTAAAAATGATATGCATTGAATGCTTTTTCTAAATCTTCAATAAATACTTCGCTAGATAAACTGTACAGCACAACAAGCAAATCTCTTGACGAGTGTGTGATTTGCTCCTCAAAAGCATGCCTCCAAATCTCTAATGGATTGTCGAGATTACTAATAAAATAGTTTAGATATTCACTTGGATCTATGTCATATACTCTTGAATGCTGAGTCAATAAGTCAATAATACGTGGACTATAATTGTCATGATCTATGATTTTCAAAAAACCATTTCCCTCTAATATATTACTTTTAAATTCAACAAGAATATCTGAAAAATAAATATGATTGAAAAGTATTTTTGCTCGATTCATACGAGTGTATTTCCGCAAATCAACTACACAAGTTTCCGCATCAAACTTTGCTCTCGACAATTTTTCATGAGTTAACTTGGCTTGATTTAATATATATTCACGCGTTGTTAGAATAAGCTTTGATACACTCGAGCGTTCTATTGCATGGATAAAATCAAGCAAACTCTGATCTTCATTTTTATTTAGTTTTTCTGCTAGTGACGTTTGACCAAGAAAATCATCGTAATAGAAAATTCGTTTAACATTATTGTAATCACTAGAACTTGCTTCTGAGATATCATTTACAATCCTCACTAGCTCATAGCCTGAATCTATATAATGCAATACCAGCATTTCTGCTAATGTTGTTTTTCCAATACCAGGTATACCTGCAATTATGCAAGCATTGTATTTGTCTAATATTGACCTTGCTTCATCAAAGCTTTCATTCTGGACATAGAATTTAGCATGCTCTCGAATTCTTACTAATGCTTCACGAGAAACATTCTTTGTTTTCTTATTTAAGAACTCCTCAAATATAGGAATGCTAGTCAACCAAAGTTTGAAGTTTTTTTTCTCTATTTCAGGATGTAAAGATAGGAGATTATTAAGATCATCTTTACCGTGGATATCCGACTCACTTTTAATATATGGTCTGAATACGTCGGATATTTCTGTTTTTTTCTTTGGATTTAGACCAACCGAAGTAACAAAAATATATCGCTTCGGCTTTAGTTTTCTAACCTTTTTAATTTCATCAGACTTCAACTTAGTTAATAATTTTTTATAACCTGATTCGATATAGTGTTTGCATTGAATAACGATCTTCTCATCCCTAGTTGGACAATATCTAAAATCAATTCCGAAATCTTTCCCTACTTTAAATGATTCTAAACGAATCTTTAACTCCTCTTGCAATAAGTCTCTCGAAAGGATTTCGAAATCAATTGGTGAGAGGTTATTAAAATCGTAATCTGGCATTCACTTACCTTATTTTCAATATGAAACCACAGGTTTCCATAACTCATTAATGGCGGGTTGTTCAACGAGAACGTCTTTGGTGTAGGTCATATATGTACTTATCCGATGCTATAGCGGCGTTCCCTATGTTTAAATGCCTTATCACCGCCCTCTAGCGCCAACAACTTATCTCTATGCTTTAGGTTTTCTATGGTAATAGATTCTATTTGTGTTCGATTGTTATCATCCATAGAAAGAACATGAACTAAATCCGCATCACCATTAATTACGAAATTCGCATTGTGAGTTGCAAATATAATCTGCCTATGTTTTCTCCGTTCTTTTAAAAGTTCGACTAAGTAATTCGCAATCAGGGAGCTGTCTAAATGCGCTTCTGGTTCGTCTATTATGATTGGGTTATTGCCTAAGAGCAATAAAATGACTATTGCGGCTGTGCAACGCTGTCCAAAAGATGAATTGGACAAAAGACGTCCATCATACATAACACTAATTTTTCTAAAATCAGTAATGTCTTTATATGTGCGTTTTATTAACAGCTTATAAATCTCAAAATTTGGTTCTTGTGAATAATACTTATGCAAATAATCACTTGTCTTTAATTGCTTTTTATTTGACTTCAATGAATCAAGAAATATTTTTTTGTCACTCACTTCTTTTGGATCTATCTGAAAAAGTATGTTTTCAACATAATCTGCCCTTATATTTTCCTCGCGAGGGAGACTTTTAATAACCAATTCGAGCAAATAGTGCTTTGCTCTATCTTCATCAAACTCATACTCCAGCTCTATTGGTTTAACCTCAATACTTAGCGACTTCAATTGCGTGTTCATTGGCTCTAACTGGGAGCGAATGACCTTCTCATAGTTACTAACTGCATCATCATCAAAGGAATACTGCTTCAATTGTGCGGACAGTCGTTCTAATAACTGTTGCTTCTCCTCAATGTCATGTTCAAGCAAGCTTATTTTTTCACCCGCTCGACTTACATCAGACAAGTTCTCTTCTGATAGACCTTTAGACTGCAAGAATTTATCTAATTCCTGTTTTATCTTTTTTGCCTCCTTGTACAGCTCATTTTCTGTTTTCTTTACATCCTTAAAGGTATTATCATCGTCAAACTTACCAATATAAACGGACAGACCTTCATATAACTCATCAATTAATTCATCATATTTATTTCTATTTTCAATCTTTCGATCAGGTCGATCTGCTATAACCGATCTTATATTTTCGATCAAATATCTATATTGTTTACCTGATATTTGAATGCTTTGTAGCTCTTTTGTTTTTTCTGACAACGTACTATTTAGTCTTATGTATTCATAATCTTGTAGCGATGACAGTAGCTTTTTATTAGTTTGTAGTTCCTTTTTATTTCTTTCTAGCTCTCTTTTTATATTAGCGCTGCTAGCTACAAGATCAATATTCTTATCTATTGAAGTTAATTCAACCTGTAACTTTTGTTCTAAGTCATTTAGTTTGCTTTCAGAATCAAGTTTTTCTAGTCTAGTAAATATAGCGTTAGTAAACCTAACCTGGTCGATAGCAAAATCCTCTATTTCATTCTGGCTAAGAAACTCAATTAGCTGAAGCTCTTTATCGCCATCAATATGCACACGGTCTGCTATGTCTATTTCTTCACCAGCAGTAAGCTCATTTTCTTCGAAGAATCGATTCTCTCCAGGATATAGTTTTTCATGTATAAGATTTAATAATGTGCTTTTCCCAGTGCCTCTTCCTCCAATGATACAAGTATAGTTTGGCGACATCTGCACTGTTGTTTCGTTTCTCAGGCAAAATGGGTCAGGACCTAGTTCCGTATCTTTTGGAAATTTCAATACTATCTCGTTGATGCTGAGCAAAGGCGGTATTGGTGAATCATTGCCGATGTGAACACGAGAATTATATTCAAATAACGCCTGCCGCAACCCCTCAAAAGTGTGTTCCCCCTTAATCCATGTATAACAATGCCCTAAACGATCTTTATTTTCTGCGTCTGAATAATAATGTGCGTCACTACAATCTAATAAGCGGTAATTTACTCCCGCCTTCTTCAGTGATTCTTTGGCCTTGAAATATGCGTCCGAGGTTTCGGAGGCAACAAAAACAAAATCAGCAGAGTTAATAATATTTTTCTTATCTGCTATTGAATGATCATTCCATTTAATATTTGCCCATTCCGTTTTACCTACACCAGTAATCACCTTATGCCTAAAATATGGGCTCTTTAAAACCTCTTGAATGGCATCTAGCTTAAAACAGAGATTGTTAAAACCCTCCGTAAGTGGGTCATTGAATTTGTCACGCTCTTTTTCGGGTACAGATTGAATTATTAACTTACCCAGGTCTTCTAGACTCTGTTGCGTAGTCAAACCACCCCACTTACCCTGCTCTCTAATGTAGTCATACTCCGGAAGTAAAACATACTTGCTGGGAAGCGCATTAAGAAATTGCTGCTGAATTACATCTGGATTGATTTCATTTGAAAACACTATGTGATAATTTACCTTGCTAAGGTGGTTGTGAGTACCGCCGAACTTATCTACCCGAAGCTCTATTACAGGAAGAATGAGCTCGATATTTGCCAAGCGCCCTTTTCTCTTTTCCTCAAAAACACGTCGATAGCCATCGATAAAAATGTAATCATTTATTCCTAATACTTTAATATTTTCTGGTAAAGACTCTATATCATTCAGAAAGGCTTCCCATGGATCTCCTTTCCCATCGTAATGGTTATTAAGTGATTCAGGAGTATGGACATGAAGATCCCATATACCCCATGTTGAACCGCAATATTTAGTCATTACGCATTCCCTATTTTTACATTTCCAGAAATTAATTTCGGCAAAAGCAAGTCGCGCTGCTTCTTTAAATTGCGATTGGAAAATGCCAACTTCTGGCACATATCAGTAAATTTTTCTATGTTCTCTAAGAAATCAGCTCTTATATATGCATCTGGAATGATCATAAATTCAGACTCTAAGAAGACTTTAAATTTAAAATTACTTATCCCTGTTGATTGAACTTGGTACTTCATTATGTGGCCATTTTCATAAATAAATCGAATATGATTTAGCAGCAAATGCGCTAGTTCCGCGCTTTTTGCTCTTACAATTTTACAGAAACTAGCGCATATCAAATCTTGGTCTATATGTTTCAATAATTCCTTTGTAACAAGCCCAGTTCTTCCTACTGGTTGCCCCTTGCTGCCGCCTGATGCTTCGAAAATAATATCGTTTTTAATTAAACGCCTACTCTTTATATTGCTCTTTGTGTGATATCGATAGGGCACAGAATCTATGTCACCTTGCCACACGGACTGCAGATCAGTCCCTCGAATTACATATCCAGGTTCACTATGCTTTCCATCTGGCGCTTCTTTTCCCCAACCACCGCCAATATCAAACTCAAGAAGTTCGCCAACCGACTTAACCTCCCAGCCTTCCGGGATTTTGCCGAGTGGGGAGTCTATGAATTTGATATTTTCGTGGCCGGGGAAGCGGAATTTGACGAACCATTCGCGGTAGAGGGATTGCGCCATTTCTTCGAGGATGGTGATGCGGCGGTTGTTGTTTTCGATTAGGTTGTCGTAGGCTTTAAGTACTTCTGAAATTTGTTTCTGTGTTTCTATGTCTGGAAGCGGTACATCTATTGACTTTAATGCACCAATTGCCACTCGCACCTGATTTGCCGATCCACGTGCGTGAGCAATAATATAGTCCTTTACATACTGGCTACGCGCAAAATAACCTAGCCAAGTCTTATCTAAATTATTACTTCTAGGTTTTATACAAACTACATTTTGATTTAAGAGTGCGCCAGATGCAGATTTTGGGATAATTCCTGGTCGCCCCACCACCGAATTAGGCTGTGTTGGATGGCTACCAACAGTGCAAATTACTAGATCTCCTTCATGCAACTCATGCTTTGCATATCTTTCATATGCAGAATCTGGCAAATACTTACAATCCTTAAGATCGACAGTGCAATCATGGATGTCAGATACACGCACAACTGGGATCCCAAAATCTGAATACTCAGTCTGATTCCATGCGCCACCGTTTATGAATTCGGCAATTTCTTCTAGCTTAATAGTCTGGATATTAGACATTAAGCATGCTCCAATATCTTAGCCACATTTTCACTAATCGTTTGCTCTAGTTCATGGGCTTCTGAATTGAGCACTTCCAACTCTTCCTGAAAGGCTTCGAGGTTGATAGCAAAGTCTTCGTCGTGTTCGTCTTCACCAGCGGCAACACCGACATAGCGGCCTGGATTGAGGCTCCAGCCTTGTTCTTCGGTTTCTTTTAGTGTGGCGACTTTGCAAAGGCCGGGAATGTCCTGGTATTTGTTTTTGGGAAAATGTTTTTTGATTTCCCAAGTACCATCGTTAGCTTCGTCAGGATGATGTTCGAGGTAGGTGTTATCAGCTTTTTCACCGCGATACAGGCGCACAATGTTGGCGATGAAGTTGAGTTGTTCTGAGGTGTAATCGCGCACGGCGCGCGTAACCTGGCGGTAGATGTGATGTGCATCGATGAACAGGACTTTGTCCTTGTCTTTTTTCGCTTTATCAAAAAACCACAAGGTACAAGGCAAGGTGACGGTGTAGAAGAAGTTGCTGGAAATGGCGATCATCACATCGACGCCGCCGCTTTGGATGATCTGTTTGCGGATTTCCAGTTCACTGGCGCGGGCATCGCTGGCGGAGTTGGCCATGACAAACCCGGCGCGACCTTTGTCGTTGAGGGCCGAGTAGAACATTTGGATCCAGATGTAGTTACCGTTGTCGGTGCGCGGCATGCCAAAGGGAAAGCGGGCTTTGTCATCTTCCAGACGTTCTTTCTGGATGGCATCCACATTGAACGGTGGATTGGCCATGACAAAGTCGAACTGGCCGGCGCTGTTGTGGATGTCTTCATAGTAGGAGTTGCTTTCGCGGATGTCGCCCTGCAGGCCATGCACGGCCAGGTTCATTTTGGCGAGGCGCACGGTGTCGCCGGTTTTTTCCTGACCGAAGATGGAGAGTTCATCGCCGGGGGTCTTATTGTGTTCTTCGACAAAGTTGGCGCTTTGCACAAACATACCGCCAGAACCACAGGCGGGGTCATACACTTTGCCGTGATAGGGTTCGATGATTTCGGTGATGAGACGGACCACACTGCTGGGGGTAAAGAACTCGCCTCCTTTGCTGCCTTCGCTGCGAGCAAATTCCGTCAGAAAGTATTCATAGATACGCCCAAATACATCCGAGCCGATATCAAAGCGGATATTGGCAAAGTTTTTCAGCAAGTTTGCCAGGATGTCGTTGCTAAAGCGGGTGTAGGTTTTGGGTAAGGCATCCTTGATGGCTTCGTTCTCGGCCTCCAATGCCTTCATGGCATCGTTGATGGCTTTGCCGAGGTCTTCGTCTTCGGGCAACTTCAGCAGGTTTGAGAACAAGGCGTCATCCGGGACATACATGGCGCCTTCGGCTTGGATAGCTAATTTGATGTTACTGCCACCGCGTTTGCGTTTGGTTTGCTTCCCTTCGAGTTTTTCCTTGGCTTTTTGAAAGCGATACTCCGCATAGCGCAGGAAAATGAGGCCCAGTACCGGGCGGGAGTACTGCTGGGAGGTTAGGCCAGTATTAGCTCGGAGTTGATCGGCGGCGGACCAGAGGCGTTTTTCAAGTTCTTCTATTTGTTTGAAATCTGACATGTAATGCCGCTCAAAAAATAACATTCACCGATCTGAAATCACCGTACACACTACACTACCCTCACGCCGAGGTTCGTCGAACTCGCACAGGAGCAGATTCTGCCAGGCACTGAGTGCCAGTCTACCATTGATCAGGGGTACGGTTTCCGAGGGCTCACAAGGCCCGATTTGAGATGGACGTCGCCATTACCATGGTCGACCAGGAACAAGGCGCACCCCAAGGGCGCTTTGCCGTACTGATCTTCGCCATTCTGCAACACTACGTTAATGAAGGCGTCCATTTCCCGCATAACAACACCCAACACCTCTATAAAGATTGAGGCGCTTTTTATCTTGAATTACCCAGCCTGCCAGGCGCAGCCCGCTATCGATCGTTTCGCTGGTTTGCTGTGCCGGCTGCGTCATACTCCCCCGAATAGCCTTCCTTCGTACACGGGTAATCGTATCATACCGTTTACGGGTGTGGAGCCCGATATGCGGTTACCGGGGTCCAAGTTCCTTAGCGATGGCGGGCCCGTCCCACAGCCGAAATTTACTGGTAGGACTAAACAACGTATTTGAGTGACACGAACCAAACGGCGCTGACGGGTCCTCAAACCTCGGCAGGACAAGATTTTAAATCCCGTCAGCCCTCGCTGAGTACCGGAGAAAAACCGGGACCAGCGCGAGCTCTTGGCCGAGGCAGCCCAAACACTCAATTGCCTTTTAATTGAGTGTTTGGGTCCGAGTTAGCGAGCGCCCCGGTTTTTCGAGGAACGGAAGGGACCGCGCGATAGCGCGGCGAGGGCTCGGGGGTCCTTTCTTTTGGTGACTTTGCTTTGGACAAGCAAAGAAAAGTCACCCGTCGCACGGGCGCGGAAGCCCGTTAATAGATTTTAAATCCGCCGAAGGCGAGACAAAAACGACTGCTGTTCCACCAACCCGTTTCGTTGGGGTTCGTTCCTCACCCCAACCTACGAGGGCTCCCAAAGGGAGAGGGGACAAAGATGGTGCACCCCAAGGGCACTTCCTCAGGTGCTCTGCACCTTCAGGGCGCGCCCACCGCACCCTACAAAACCAACGATTTTTCGTTATACTGCGCCCACGCCGACAAACGGATATGCCACGGATATGCCATGGAACCAATCGATACCTTGATTCAATCCCGTTGGGTGATCCCGGTGGAGCCCGACGAGACCGTGCTCGAGCACCACGCCCTGGCGGTGCGCGGCGGCAGCATCGTCGAGATCCTGCCGGCCGGCGAGGCGGAAAAGAAATACCAGGCCCACGAGACCGTCGAGCTCCCCAACCACGCCCTCATCCCCGGGCTGATCAACGCCCACACCCACGCCTCCATGAGCCTGTTCCGCGGGCTGGCCGATGACCTGCCGTTGATGGACTGGCTGAACCGCCACATCTGGCCCGCGGAGATGAAGTGGGTCAGCGAGGAGTTCGTGCGCGACGGCAGCGAGCTCGCCATCGCCGAGATGCTCAAGGGCGGCACCACCTGCTTCTGCGACATGTACTTCTTTCCCGAGGACACGGCGCAGGCCGCGCGCCAGGCCGGCATACGCGCGGCGGTCGGCCTCATCATGGTCGACTTCCCGACGCCCTACGCGCAGAACAGCGAGGAATACTTGGAGAAGGGCCTCAGGCTGCACGATGAGCTGCGCAACCGCGAACGGATCACCACCGTGTTCGCGCCGCACGCGCCCTACACCGTCTCCGACGGACCGCTCGGAAAGATCCGCACCCTGTCCGATGAGCTCGACATGCCCATCAATATGCACGTGCACGAGACCGCCCACGAAGTCGAAGAATCGCTCGCCCTGCACGGCAAGCGGCCGCTCGAACGGCTGGCGGCGCTGGATCTGCTCAACCCGCGCCTGATGGCGGTGCACATGACCCAGCTCATCGACGGCGAGCCCGAGGCGCTGGCCGCGGCCGGGGTGCACGTGGTGCACTGCCCGGAATCGAATCTGAAACTGGCGAGCGGCTTCTGTCCGGTGCACACGCTGATGCAGGCCGGGGTCAATGTCGCGCTCGGCACCGACGGCGCGGCCAGCAACAACGATCTCGATATGCTCGGGGAGATGCGCGCCGCCGCGCTGCTCGCCAAGGGCGTGAGCGGCAGTGCCACCGCCCTGCCCGCGCACAGCGCGCTGCGCATGGCGACCCTGAACGGTGCCCGGGCGCTGGGTCTGGAAGAAACCCTCGGCTC
>Ga0209633_10004607_pt1 | contig 12341 bp, 9 predicted proteins | sample Cruoilmetagenom1_FD_187290 | JGI IMG/M metagenome (GOLD analysis project Ga0209633, IMG submission 187290) | Oil polluted marine microbial communities from Coal Oil Point, Santa Barbara, California, USA - Sample 1 (SPAdes) (version 2) | ecosystem: Environmental > Aquatic > Marine > Oil seeps ... | reverse complement strand
CGGAATCAATCGCCTCACACACAGCTTGTTCAACGAGGTACTCGTCATGCTGCAACACCAGTGCCAGAATATCGGCCATCTCCCTATCTCCACCAGGTTGCTTGAGTAATACAGCCTGTAGAGTCCGGAAGCTCTTGGGTAAGGTGGCAAACGGTGCACCATTGCGCAGAGCACCCGGCTTCCTCTGAACGACTGCCAGGTAATGCCGCCAGTCATAGCTGGTCTTGCCGGGACTGGAGTGATCACGGCTAAAAATGCGCGCGTGCTCGGCGATTACCTCTGCTCTGGCAACCATCACCAGCCGGTCGGCATATACCCGCAGGCTAATGACCTGGTTCGCCAATGCTGCCGGCACGCTGTACCGGTTACGCTCAAAGACAATCAGGCAGGTGGGTGAAACACGCTTGGCATGTTCGATAAAACCATCGAATGGTGGTGGCACGGCCATCAAAGCTGGTTGCTCATCGGCATAAACCTCGGCGATGGTCCGGTCGGTCTGTTCTGGGTGTCGTATCTCGTGCCACAAGGCTTTACATCGTTGCTCCAGCCAGGTGTTCAGTGCGGCAATGTCACGGAACGCTGGCGCATCGTGCCAGATACGAAAACGGGCATCACGGACATTCTTCTCTACTTGACCCTTCTCCCAGCCAGCAGCCGGGTTGCAAAAGTCCGACTCAAACATAAAGTGGCTGACCATGGCGCGAAAGCGCGCATTGACCTGGCGCTGCTTGCCACGCCCGACCTTATCCACTGCGGTCTTCATGTTGTCGTAGATACCGCGTCGTGGGATACCGCCCAGTGCCCGCAGGCAATGGTTATGGGCATCAAACAGCATCTCGTGCGTCTGCAGTGGGTAGGCTCTGAGCATAAACGCCCGGCTGTGACACAGCTTGAAATGCCCCACCTGCAGCTTCATCTGTCGTGGTCCAACACGTGCCCAGTCCTCACTCCAGTCAAACTGAAAGGCCTCGCCCGGGGCGAAGATCAACGGTATGTAGGTGCCACGACTGGCGCGGTTATCCGCCTCGCGTTGCTGTTGGCGCCAGTCGCGCGCAAAGGCTGCCACCCGGTCGTAGGATCCGTCGAAGCCCAGTGCTACCAGGTCACGATGCAGCATCTTTAAACTCCGCCGACGCTTACGGTTGCGGCCAGACTCCCGCTTCAACCAGCCAGACAGCGTTCCGGCAAAAGGATCGAGCTTGCTGACTGACCTTCGAGGCGGATACTTCGGTTCTACAATCCCGCTGGCCAGGTACTTACGGATCGTGTGCCGGGAAAGCCCGGTTCGTCTTGAAATATCTCGAATCGACAGCTTGTCACGGCCATGCCATCGTCGAATTACACTCAATAAATCCATGTCTATCACTCCTCGTGTGCTCCCGCTTCATCATCAGCAGGAAATAGGGTTACACGTGGGGCAATATTGGATGCAAATATGGGGGGTTAGTGGTGCACTATTGGATGCAAATTAACAGCCGGCAGGGCCCAGGCCGGAGAAACGATAAAAAAACCAAGTGATTCTTGCCTGTTTGGCTATCCTCAGGGCCGTTTTTAATTCCATATCGCATCTTTTCTTGGGTCAAATTGAAGTTATATATTCATATGTATCAATATGATACAGACCCGTCACTCTTTCGTCATTAAATAGTCACACGGTGGTCAAGTACCAGGTTGACGATTTTGCAAATATGTCGTCCAAGCAAACAGCAGCCGAGCTTTTAAATCGGCAATAGATGAGAAACCGGTAGCTGCCTTGCTGAAAAAACCGGATTTTACTACCGACAATTATTAAATTAACCAAGGAGAATACAAATGAGCGAATTAACACAAATAACTGACAATGGTGTCAATGTAGAAGCACTGCTGGGGGCACGCGAAGCATTAACTGAAATGCCTGAAGCGGCCCAGTTTAAGTGGCGTGCCAACTGCACCTGGGTCAATGGTACCCACTCCACTTCATCTATAGAAAAGTATTTTGGTCTGGGGGAAGAGCAGTCGCATCTCCAGCAATTTACTTTTGATGCAGATCACCCGGAAATTTTTGCCTCTCAGGATAAGGGCATAACGCCGGTAGAGTATATGTTAGTAGGTCTCGCTGGATGCCTGACAGCCGGTATTGCGTCAGTGGCGCAAAATCGTGACATCCAACTCAATTCCATCACCGCGACCCTTGAAGCAGGTATGGATATTCAGGGCATCCTGGGTATTGATTCAGATGTTCGAAATGGTTTTGATGGCGTAAACGTACATTTCAAAATCGACGCGGATGCTTCAGAAGAAGAGATTGCGGCCGTGGTGGCACAATCACAAAAACGGTCTGCCGTTTTCGACATCATCACCAATCCGACCAACGTTAACGTAGAGGTTAACTAAACCATGTCTGCAGTCAGGTCAAAAGTTTGTCATCACTCAATTGATACAATCATCATTGGTGCGGGCCACGCCGGCCTGGCTGCCAGCCACTTCCTCACCGCATTAGCGATAGAGCATTTGATTCTTGAGCGCGGTGAGGTTGCTAACTCCTGGCGCAAGGAGCGCTGGGACTCCTTAAAACTGTTCACACCCAACTGGCAAACCCGTCTGCCGGGATACGATTATTCCGGTAGTGACCCTGATGGCTACATGAATGTGAAAGAAGTGATCGGCTTGATAGAAAGCTACGCCACCAGTAACGATGCCCCTGTGCAGACCGGGACAACTGTCACGTCAGTAAAGAAAAACCCTGACGGTTACCGTGTTAAAACTGACCGGGGCACCTGGCATTGCAAGAGCATCATCATTGCCAGCGGAGCATGTAATTTACCGGCCATCCCCAATTTGACTAATGATTTTCCAACTGACATCCAGCAGATACCGGCTTCCGACTATCGAAACCCGGAAACCTTACAAGAAGGTGGAGTGCTCATCGTCGGGGCATCTGCAACGGGTTTGCAACTGGCACAGGAAATAAGAAATTCAGGGCGACAGGTGACGATAGCGACCGGCGAACACGTACGCCTGCCCAGAAACTACCGAGGAAAAGATATTCAATGGTGGATGGAAGAAACCGGACTTCTTGATGAAGGGTTAAAGGAGATTGATGATGTCAATCGCGCCAGGAAACTGCCCTCACCGCAACTGGTGGGTTCTCAACAACACGATATCCTTGATCTTAATGCCCTGGCGGAAATGGGAGTCAAGTTTAACGGACGATTGATGGCCATCAATAATGGTGTAGCTCAGTTTTCCGGCTCTCTTAAAAATTTGTGCGCGCTGGCGGACTTAAAGATGAACCGTCTGCTCACTGCGATTGATGCCTGGATATCTGAATCAGGCCAGGAAGATCAATTTGACGCACCTCATCGATTTATCAAGACAATGGTTGATCAAACTCCTCGCCTGGGTTTGAACCTGGCAGAAGAGAACATCAAAACGGTCATCTGGGCAACCGGTTTCCGGCCGGATTACAGCTGGCTCGATGTTCCTGTGCTGGATAGAAAGGGTTTGATCCGGCATGAAGGTGGTATCGCAGATGCTCCAGGCATGTATTTGCTTGGCATGCCCTTTTTACGGCGTCGACGGTCTTCCTTTATTCATGGCATAGAAGATGATGCCCGGTTTGTGACCCGGCATCTGGCCAAATATCTACTGCAAGGAGAGGGTTAATGGCTTTTATTGATACGGTGACACCTGGTGATTCGAAGGCTGAGGTCAGAAAAATGTATGAACGTCAGCAATCGTTTTATGGCTACGTGCCCAATTACGCAAAAGTGTTTAGCCACAGACCTGAGGTGTTGGCCCGGTGGGGACGCTTGCTTGCTGAAATCCGCAGGCCAATGAGTGACCGGCTCTTTGAGTTGGCCACTTTTGTTGCTGCGATTGAGCTGAAAAACTCAGCCTGCGCTCTGGCGCATGGGCAACAATTGTCAAAATTTATAGACCAGGAATCCATTCAGAGCCTGGCCGCGGGTCATATACCGACAGCTCTGTCAAAAGCTGAATCTGCCGTTGTTGAGTTTTCACGCAAGATCGCCAGAGACGCATCTACAGTCTCTTCCCAGGATGTGGAGACGCTTAAACAGCAGGGTTTTTCCGATGGCGAGGTTTTCGATATTGTCAGTACGGTCGCCGGACGAGCGTTCCTGACCAAGATACTGGATTCATTGGGTGTTGAAATGGATTGTTCCGCCTATGACATGGCTGAGCCCTTCAGAAATGCACTGACCGTGGGAAGGCCCATTTGTGAAGCGCCCGTTGAGATCATTGATTAACTAAACTACCGTGAATTGCCAGCTCTGTATTTCTGTAAACTTGCCTCGCTGGTTGCCGACCATTTATCCCCGGCTATTTTGCGAGCGCGAACCATCAATTCCACGGCCTGTTCTGAATCACCACGCAGATGAGCAAATCGCGCTTGCGTCTTGAGTGACTGAACATTTGCTTCCTGACCACTGAGTGCGCCGATCAGCGGCGCGGCGGTATCCAGTTCATTATTGTCCATATAAGCATTTGCGAGCTTTAGTTCGAGTGTGACCTCCTTGGAGGTCCAGGCACTTTCCTGCACCCGATTGAGGGCCTCTGAAAACTGTACGATTGCTTTGTCGATATTGCCGCGTAACATTTCAATGTCGGCCAGCAATTCCATGGCCTGAATCTCCGGTGACATAATGTCCTGCTCAAGTGCAGTCTCAAGGATTTGCAGGGCTTTACTCTCAGCCTGGTCCAATTGATCTTCCTGCATGTCCAGACGAACGAGTTGCAGATCGGTTTCCAGGATACGCATATAGTCCTGAATTTCTACAAAGATGGCACGGCTCTCTTCATAGTGGATTTTAGCAGAACCCGTATCTCCCAGTAACTTTTCAGCATTTGCAAGCTGGGCCAGTGAGGTTGCTTCAAATAAACGGTCCTGCGTTTCATGGGCAATTGCATTGGCGGCTTCGGCTGCGAGTTTTGAGTCAAGATAACGCCCTTGAGCGGCATAGACACCGGTGAGCATACTGTAAATTCTTCCAACACCGACACGGTCCCCTATCTCTTCCCGTATCTCCAATGAGCGCAGGTGATAACCTTCGGCTTCTTCCATTCTGCCCTGACGCCGCCGGAGGTAACCGGTGTTATTAAGCATCATGGCCTCGTTACGCCGGTCGCCAAGCTCGCGAAAAGCGGCGAGGGCCAATTCAAGATTCACTTCCGCTTCGACTAACTCGCCTCGAGCAAAATTCAAATTCGCCCGACCTGAATACAATTGGCCTGGTAGTGATTCAATACCAGCATATTGATACGCCAAAACAGCCAAATCCAATAATTGGCTTGCTTTATCAAGTTCACTGCGATTTTTATAATATATTGAGAGGTTCTGCAGGACTCTTGCGTTGAGTACATGGTCAGAGATGTCCTCTGAGATCCGCAAGGCTTCTTCATACGCCGGTAAAGCAGCCTCCAGTTGGCCGGTGCGGTAATACAATATTCCCAGCGTCAACAATGACTGAGCGAGTGCACGGCCTGCACCAAAAGGCCTCTGTTCTTCGACCAAAGTGGTCAGTAGTTTTTCCGCTTCCTTGTTTTCACCGAGGATGCGTAAGCAGGCTGCATTCTCATAGCGTGGAGCAAACAAACTGGGTTCCTGTTCTATGATGACCTGGAAAAACCGCACGGCTTCGCCACATCTGCCTTGAAGCGACAGATCCATGCCACGTGCAAATGCTTCGTTGTTAAATGAGTCCGCAGATACCAGTGGGATATCACCACCCAGATGGCTGCGTCGAAACATGATGCCGTAAACAGCCTGAACAACACCTTGTGCGAGATCTGTTCCACCATCACCGACGATGGTTCCCTTGTGAATATTGTCATCCGGATTTAACAGGCTGTAATTCATACGCAACGCATCGCCTTCAGATTTGAGTTCCATTGCCAAAATGTGACTGGCCGCATAAACCTGTCGTAGTTTGTTCAGAAACTCTTTGTTCTGACTATCTTCGAGGTTTCCATTCCATGAAAAATTTTCGGTCAGGCTGATTGTGCTGCCCACCGGCACGACCAACATCGAATCATCGTTTGCGATAAGTTTGCTGGTGTAGCTCATTAACCCGAACCGTGTCCAGGAAAGGTCCGGTTGATCGGTGTTATCCAGCAATGGAAGGATGGCAATGCGGGTCTCATCAGCCAGTGATTGCTGTGGGCGTAGCGCTGTCCAACTCAAGGCAATGATGGCAATGGCAACGACAGCGATAATGCCTATAACACGTATATCCGGTTTTGTGTGAGAAGATGTATCCTTACTGGTGGAATCAATTAATGGTGGCAGTGCGTCAGGGCTGGAAGGCGGTGTTTCCAGGCTTTCCTGTTGAATCAGTTCTGCGACAAAACGGTAGCCGTGCCCATGCAGGGTCTTGATCACATTTTGCTTGCTCGCATCATCACCGACAGCTTTGCGTGCTTTCATCACGGCGCGTGTAAGTGCGGTTTCGGTTACGATCATTCCCGGCCATACTGCATCCTGCAACTCGCCTTTATCAATCGCGCGGTCACCGTTTTGCACCAGGTAGATGAGCAAATCAAACGCTCTTGGCTCTATGTCTACCAGTTTGCCTTCATGTTTCAGTTCTCTTTGTGCGCTATTGAGAACGAAGCTCTTGAATTTGAATATATCTGAAATATCAATCACCTATTGTTAATTAATCAGGCCTGAAAGTAATGGTCAGTGAATCGTCACCCTTTGGTCAGCCAATCATCACGACTTCTTTTCCTTGTTTGGGCAAAGTTCACTCACCAGCAAGCGCTGTGTCAAATTCAAGGTTACAGATGAGCTGTACCGATAACAAGCCAGCGCTTTCAAAACTGCAACCAAGGAGATAATCATGAATCGTATATCAGGTCTGTTTTACGGAGTTTTCAGCTATGCCATTTTCTTCGCCACTTTTCTCTACGCAATTGGCTTTGTTGGCAACATCTATGTTTCTAAAGGAATTGACTCAATTCCCAATGTTCCGATGACACAAGCACTTCTAATTAACCTTGTTCTGTTGGGTGTTTTTGCCATTCAGCACAGCGTGATGGCACGGCCATTTTTTAAACGCTGGCTGACCAGATTCATTCCACAAAGTATGGAACGCAGCACTTATACACTGACTTCGAGCCTCGCATTGATTCTGCTGTTCTGGCTATGGGAACCGATGGGCGGTCTGGTCTGGAGTATCACAAACCCGACAGGTATTGCCCTGATGTATGTTGGATTTGCATTTGGCTGGTTATTGGTTTTGCTGTGTACTTTCTTGATTAACCACTTTGATTTGTTTGGTTTGCGTCAGGTATGGTTGAACTTTCGCAACAAGCCTTACACGCCACTGGATTTCAAACTTCCGTATCTCTATCAGATCGTTCGTCATCCTATGTACGTGGGCTGGTTTTTTGCCTTCTGGTGTACACCAACAATGACCGTGGCGCACATGGCTTTTGCATTGGCCACCAGTGCATACATTCTGATTGCCATCCAGTTGGAAGAGCGGGATTTGCTTGAAGCGCATCCTGAATACCGTGAGTACCGCAAACAGGTACCAATGATTGTGCCGTTTTTGCGCAAGCGGTTAAACAAAAACGCTTTCGTGGATGCTGAGGCTTCCGAGGCGTAATACGGCGTTGTATTAAGAAGAAGTCGGGGGTAGGTTGGCCATGGGGTGCATCCCCCGCTGGCCAACCACTTTTGAACTACTCAAACATAAAGGAGTTCACACAATGTATATTAAATTGACCGGGATTGAAGGACTTAGTAGCACAGGCCCACATTGGTTAAAACGCATGGGGTTAGCAGGTTTTTTGTTTTTCTTTTTGAAGGGGATGTTGTGGTTGTTGATACCCTGGTTGGTACATTCGGCAATGTTATGACCTCTTTTCTCCCCAAAGTGACATCTGCGGGATTACAAAGAAAACAGTCGCGCGGTTAAGTGTGCTCTGACTCGTTGATTTCTGGAATTTCCAGGTAATTGAAATGTTTACAGGCAATGGCGATCTCCTTACCGGGGGTGAGCCTTGCTAATCGTGTTTGTTTCGCGAGATATAATCATCCACGACCGGGTATAGGCAGCATTAAAGCTATATTGCCAGAAACCCGAATGTATTGAACCTCACTTTATGTCAACATTTTGCCTGGGTTGCAGCGAATTTCGCGCCAGTTACTCGGTAAAAGCTGGATTCTGCCTCCTTACCACTCTATTTCACGCCAATTCCGACATCTGGGCGTAGGGAACTCTGCCGCTACCAGCGGTTGGGAGCGGTAAGTCAGAACCAAGGTTGGATTCATTTTCTCAAACCAACAAACCCATTGGTGGGCCTGGTGAAGCCCTGCAATCCGGTAACAGACTGTCAGCAGCAAGCGCCCCTTTGTTATCCAAGTGAGCAAGTATCGTCCTGATCACAACAGGGTCTTCGATGCTGGCAAGAGCCTGCCCCATGAGCGAAGCGAGTGCTTTGGGTATAATCCTGACATCGCCGCCGCATTCGCTGCAAGTTTTAATATCGATATCAAACACGCGTTTCAAGCGCTGCGCCCATTGGTCAGGATGTCCCGGTGCCGCGTAGCACAGGGATGTGCGAGAGCGGCCAGGTCATTGCTGCGTGGCGCTCGAACAATGGAAACATGCTATGGCTGACCGGGTCTGGTATTTTCGGGGTTATGGGAGATGTTGGTGTTTTCCTGGAAATGGAGCTTGTTACCAACGGCGAGTTTTTGGGCAGCAAAAGAGCAGATAGACGACACTTACCAGAGGCTTATCTATTTGTGGAAAATTGTAATCGGCTGGGGTTCCGCTATAACCTGGAAGAGCTTGGTTTAGGACAAGGTAATATCTATTTAAAGCGCCTTTATTCACTTGAAACTGCGGGTTATACATGCAGAGATGCTCAAAGCAGACTCGATACATTATCCGATTAAAAAACATTTGAGGTCAAAGCGGAGTATCGAAGCAAATCAGATAATGGGACCGAGCACATCCAATTGTTAAGGTGCTGTTTGTAGCCGTAAACGGCTATGGGCAGCATTGATATTAGTATTTTTCTTATATTGCTTGCCGATTGAAAGCCGCTGTTCAGGAGACAAAAAATCATTTACCCCATTATGCCAAAATTGTGTACTACCACCCGTTACTTACTGGCGTTTACTGCCATTTACTGGCACATTTAAATCGGACAAATACTTCAATTGTGTAACCTATGTGCCCGGAATAAATTGAAACCTATGTATCGGAAAGCTCATCCATTGCTTACAACCAATTTCAACTTAGCAGCACTTACGTTTTATAACAATTTTGTGTGCCCGATTTGCCTGGATGCAGTTTTTAAACGCTCTCCACCCAGATGCGTGTAACGCAAAACCATCTTAATGCAAGACCAGCCACTCAGCCCCATTAGCTCTTGAGTGACTGGCCGGAGTTCCAGATCGAACTCAGCAGTAAAATGACCCCTGCTTCCGTTGCCTGCTAAGACGGATCGATTGTTCCGTTGCGCATGCCACGCTCGGTTGAACCATCATTGTAGCTATAAGTGCCGTTACTGGTTCCAACCGTTCCTGACCAGCCGGTGGTGGGTACGGTAATGGAGCCTCCCGGCGCGGGGTTGAGCAGACCTGAGGTGATATTTGAAAGAACTTGGTCGAAGCCGGAACTGTTGGTGATGGTAACTGCTCCACCGGAAGTCGGCGTCCAGGGATCTGGACTCGGACTGCAGCCTCCAGTGCCACTCGCGTTCAGTGTCAATGTATTAGACATATCGGGTACTCCTATTATTTTTGGTTTTTATGAATCCCAATCCCCACACTGTCAACGAGACTGGATAACAAGCGAAATGCAAGTTACTTAAACATAGGAGAGGTTTTCAAAGTTGTCAATGTAGATTCGGCGCTTTAATAAAGCAGGCTCGCTTTAGCCTGGCTCCTTGATCGAATGTGCCTGGTGCAAAAAGGATGGGTTGAAGAGATTCATGGCAAACTCTGCAATTTTGTATCCGCGAGAAGTTCGGTCAACTCTGGATTGCGTTGGAATCGCTGCCTTGGGTAACCCAGCTCGATAGACTTCTTCACCTGCTCAATCGCCTTATCTCGCTGCCCAATGAGTTCGTACACCTCGGCGGCTGCAGCCAGGATTTCTCCGGAGTCGGGGGAAAGGGCAATTGCCGTTTGGAGGCTTTGGAGTGCCGCTTCCGGGTGTCCGGTCTTGGCATAATAGAGGGCCAGGTCACTGTGGGCGTATGAGTCACGCGGGTCTTGCTTTTTCGCCGCTTCGGCCAATTGGATCGCACGCTCGAATGTTTCGCGAGCCTGCGAATCCGCTCCGCTCATCCAGGAATATGCGTAAGCCAGGTTGCCCCAGGCCAACCAGTCCGAATCATTGATTTCCAACGCTTTCTTAAGGGCTTCCACCGCTTCGGGGTAGCGCTCCGCTCTCCCGTATGCCGTACCGAGGTTTGAATAGGCCATGTATGTCGGCCGTATCTCGATGGCTCGCGTATACATGGTGATGGCTTCCGCCATTTTGCCAGTCTCGCTCAGGGCCGTACCAAGATTGACCAACGCACTGAAGTGGTCCGGGGCAACACGAATAACCGCTCGCCAGTGTGCAGCAGCATCTTCAAAGCGACTTTGACGGAAAAGAAAGTTCGCATAGGAATCGCGAATCAAAAGGCTCTCCGGATCGAGCCAGGCCGCCTTTTGAAAGGATGCTTCAGCATCTTGCAACCTGCCTTGACGATCATAAACGATGGCAATCGCTTGATTGGCCTCCGCATCGTTGGGATCAATCGACAACGCACGTTTGAGAGCGGCAGAAGCGAGATCGATGTTGCCACGGGTGATCTGGATACGTCCGAGGGCCACCTGTACCGGCGCCAGGTCGGGGTTCAGGCGCACGGCCTCATTTGCGTTTTCCGTTGCCTGATCCAGCCAGGACTCGTCCCTGGTGATTACATAGCGCAAACGGAGTGCACCAGCCAAGCGAGCATAGGCCAAAGCGAAGCTTGGATCCAGCTTGGTGGACTCACTGTACAATTCGATCGCCGAATCCAGGTTGCCAGTCTTGTCCCAGCGCTTCATCAGCTCAAGGGCTTCAAGATACCCATCATACGCATTGGGAGTTGCGACGATACTGGATTGGATTGGCTCCGGGTCCCGAGGAGCTCCCCACTGCTGCCAGATCAGAAAAGCCAGGACGCCAACCGCAATCAAAAACACTGGAAGCCCGAACCGGGACCTGTTTTTCTTCTTTACCGACAGAATGGAAGCGAGACCCTTGTCTTCCTTAAGGACGCCAACAAGATGTTCCAGGTATTTGGAGTCCGTATGCCTGAACAGAGCTTGCACCCTATTTAAAGCCAATTCCAATTCAGCGGGCAGGACGCATTCTTCCAGGTAGACGGGTATGATTTCTATGTCGTAGCTGAGCGCGTAATCGACTTCCCTCAGGCAGTGCGTTGATTTCAGTGACGATTCGGAGATGAAAAATAATAAATATTTTGCACCTTTGATTGCTGCTGCAATTTCGCCGCGCCAGGCCGACCCGGCCTGAATGCCTTCGTCGTACCAAATCTTTACCCCATTGCTATCCATCTCCACCAGGTCGGAGTAGACACTTTCAGCGTCCAGATGTGCATAGCAAACGAACACAAAGGGTTCATCGCCACGGTAAGCTGCAATTGGTTTATTCAAGCCACCGTCCTCTCTTGTTATATAAGATTTATATCTTCTATCTGCGGCGTCGGAGTTAACAACCCTTATGCAAGTTTCGATTCGCCCATCGGGATTTAAATGGGCAATATCTACCGAACTCACGCTTTGAGGGTAGGTAGCATTAAGGCTATATTGCCAGAAACTCACGGCTATTGGGAAGCGTAACTCTTGCGATTTCCCTGCAGGATGGCGAAATCCGGCTCAAGTGGGAAGCTCTTCCCGAGATTAGTTATCTCAAGAATTCAAAAGAAGGTATGTCCCAATACCGGTTAGAGTGATGGCAAATCCCTTCTGCCACAAGTGTTTAGCTTGAATATTCTCAACTGAAATTTTTGAAAAAAAACTGTAAGCAATACACCAATGCCAAGAACAAAAATGGGTTGAAACGACTTAGACAGCCTTTCACTAAAACATGTGCTCTCGGCCAGAAGTCATCAGTATGTAAAAATAAAAACACCCTGTCCCCTGATTGATTAACGACTGCAGATGTCTGCATGACACCGACCGCCTTGGCCAGTAACAGCGAGGGTATAGGCAGCATTAAAGCTATATTGCCAGAAACCCGAATGTATTGAACCTCACTTTATGTCAACATTTTGCCTGGGTTGCAGCGAATTTCGCGCCAGTTACTCGGTAAAAGCTGGAT
>Ga0209633_10004605_pt1 | contig 12341 bp, 12 predicted proteins | sample Cruoilmetagenom1_FD_187290 | JGI IMG/M metagenome (GOLD analysis project Ga0209633, IMG submission 187290) | Oil polluted marine microbial communities from Coal Oil Point, Santa Barbara, California, USA - Sample 1 (SPAdes) (version 2) | ecosystem: Environmental > Aquatic > Marine > Oil seeps ... | reverse complement strand
TATCAAGACGTAGTTTTAATTCTTTATTATATTTCAAGATGTTATGCCTGTTTTGAGTGTTTAAATATGGGGAAGATCCGGTTTAGCAACCAGCATGGTAGGAAGTACAACCATGATCTACACCCACGTGCTTAATCGTGGAGGTAAGGGTTCGCGCAAAAATAACTTCGCAGAATTGGCGCTCAGATTTGGTTCAGGTTTGGCTGATCCGAGAGAGCAAAACCACAGGAATAGCGAGCTATTTCGTGGGTTTTGAGAGTGAGGTATCAGCCAAAGATGGGCTGAAGCTGAGATGCGAAAATGTGAAGTTATTTTTGCGCGAGCCCTAAGGGGGTGCAAAGTCCTTTGGATAGTTTATGATGCAGTTTTATATTCACCTTGAGGGTATCGAATGTTACCCATTTGAAAAAATATCCCCTCTGTATTAACGGTGTCCTTTTAAATACCGGGCCGGCACATCCATCACCGTGGCCGGGTGGCCGGTGGCGTCGAGAAACTTGCGGACGTTGTCCAGGGACTCCAAAAAGCTCGAAATAGCGGCATTGAATGCCTCGGGCCGTTCAATGGGCGACATGTGACCGGCGCCATCGATGCTGACATGCCGTGCGCCATTGATGTTTGCTGCCATCCAGTTGGCGTATTTAATCGGCGTTAATATGTCATGTACGGCACTGAGCACGAGTACCGGCACGCTGATGCGTGGCACCTGGTGCATGACGTCGAATGCGTCGCACGCGCGAAAATCATTGGCCGTGACCACCGGGTCGGCGGTCGAGCAGGCCAGCACTTTTTGGCAGATATTTTCATTTGAGTGATTGACTTGGGCCACTGCAAATTCAGTGAGCCCTTTCAGGTGCTTATCGTTATTGTTTTCGATGGTTTCGATGATGGCCGGCTGCACCTTGAGCCGGGCGCCGGTATTGGCCAGGATGCCCGCCTTCAGTCGTTCTCCGTGATGAATCAGCAGGTGAAGGGCGATGGCGCCGCCCAGGCTCAACCCGCAGGGAATGGGGGCGGGGGCGCCAATGGCGTCGATGAAAGCCAAAACCGAATGGGCGTAATCGGAAACCTGCCGGAATCCATCCCCGCTGCTGTTGCCGTGGCCGGGCAAATCCAGGGCGATGGTGTTGGCGATTCCGGTCAGGCCGTCGACCTGGGCCTGCCAGAAACTGCCCTGTTGGCCGGATCCGTGAATAAACACCAGCGTGGGTCGGTGGGGGTCAAAGGGCCAGTGACCGGCCCAAAAAGCAATACCGTCTTGTTTGCGTGCAATCATGTTTCCCGCTTTATGAATCCTAAAGATTTGCCAATCGCTTTTTCTACCCCTAAACCGGTGAACGGTTCAATGGTTTTTCGGAATTTTGCAAAACCTGGAATCTGAAAGGATTGGATCAAAACCATTTCTTCCAATAAAGTTAGACCTCGTTATTTCCACCCATTTTGAGGGCCAAAAAATTGACATTTCGCCGTATCAAAATAGTGCTCAATTGAACGGGCGGCAGATAACTATCTGATATTACTATCTGCTCGGAAATCGAGAGTGTCCAATTTTTATCTGAGAGCGTGTTTTTTTGTCTGAAACAACTGTATTCCCAGGGTATTTTGGAAATGGATAATTTTTGATGTAACGAGGTCTGAAGTAATTAAGGGCCTTGATGGGCGGCCCCAGATTACAGAGTATCCTTGACAGCAGGAATTATTCGCGATAGTTCTTTGTGCGCATATACCCAAAATATCTTTTGGCTAATCATTGAACTAAAACAAAGGGGGTGACCATGAGCGCAACACTGCCCATAAAGGCCGTTGAACGGGTTGAGATTTTAACCCTGCAGGACAACACCATCGATTTAACGGTCCGGGATAACAACTCGGTAATCCGGCGGGCGATGCCGATGGTGGGGATGGAAATGAAAAACAGCATTCTGGCCGAGCATGGCTTTTCCTCTCTGATTACCCTGAGCGACGGTGACACCTCCCGGAGTATGATTTTCGATTTCGGTTTTTCGGAGTATGGGGCGGCGGTGAATGCCGACGCCTTGGGTGCGGATCTGACCCGCGTCGAGCAGATGGCCCTGTCCCACGGTCACCAGGATCACGTCGGCGGAATACAAAGACTGGTTGAACAAACCGGGAAGCGGGATATCCCGCTGGTGTTGCACCCAGCGGCGTTCAGAAACCCGCGCTTTATGAAAAATACCGATGGTGCCAACGTTTATTTTCCCGCCTTTACCCGGGAGAAGGCCGCGGCCGCCGGAACGGCTGTGATCGATGCCGACGAACCCTATTCCATGCTGGATTATGCGGCGATCTTTCTGGGGCAGATTCCCCGGACGACCGCATTTGAGCGAGGCGCTCCGAATCTGTTTTGTGAGATCGACGGGGAAGAAAAACAAGATCCCTTTGATGATGATTCGGCCATGGTTTTCAACGTCCGGGGCAAGGGGCTGGTGGTGCTGTCCGGCTGTGCCCATTCGGGTATCGTCAATACGGTCGCCTATGCCCGTAAAACTACCGGCATCGAAAAGGTGATGGCCATCATGGGCGGATTTCACCTGGGCGGCCTGGACGTGGACACGGTGATTAAACCGACCATCGATGCCTTAAAGGCATTCAACCCGACCCACATCATCCCCACCCACTGCACCGGCAGGCAGGCCATTCAGCTGATCGAAAACGAGATGCCGGACCGCTTCATTCTGAACATGTCCGGCACCCGGTTGACCTTCAGTGCCTGATTGCTGTTGCATGGTGATTGAATAGCCGGAAAACGAAAAAAGCGGGAGGGGCATCTTGCACCGGCCCGCTTTTTCGTTATATTGTGTTCAGAACGCATTCGGGCCAATCGATGCTTATCGTTAACCGATAAATCGGCCCCACTTTTTTGGAAGTCCCGCTTCCACACGCAGGAAAAGGATTCACATGCTCAGAAACATTAAACCGGCAGTCATTGTCATGGCCGTCCTGATCCCGGCCGTGTTACACGCCGCATTCGAGTATGAGAGCATCCTCAAGGCGGACATTGGTGCGCCCATCCTTGATTTGACCACCAATCCGTCCGGAGATTTGCTCTTTGTCCTCACACCGGGGGCGGTGCTGATCTATTCGACTGACGATCAAGCCGTTTTGGGTCGCATTCCGGTTGAGAAACCATTCGACCGAATCGCCTATCAGGACGAAGACAGACTGGTCTTAAGCGCCGCTAAATCATTCCGGATAAATGTCATCGGTTTCAGCCGCATTTACGATATCGATCTGTCCGGCAGGGCGCTCAAGGGATCCCCGGATGCCAAGGTAACCCTCGTGGTCTTTGACGACTACCAGTGACCGTATTGTGCCCGCCTAGAGCGGTTCCTCCAGCAGGTGCTGGAAAAATTTCCCAATGATGTCAACTATGTGATCAAACACTTTCCCCTCTCCAGTCATCGGTTTGCCCATCAAGGTGCCATGGCGGCCCTAGCTGCGGGCAAGCAGGGCAGATTCTGGGAGTTTCACAGCCGGTTGCTCGACAATCACACGAAGGTCAGCGATCAGAAGCTGTCGGAAATTGCCGCCGATTTGGGGTTGAACATGGACCAGTTTAACCAGGACCGGCGGTCTGCATCCGGCCGCCAATTGATCCGGGAGGATGTGGATAACGGTAAAAAAATCGGCGTCCGCGGCACCCCGTCGGTGTTTATGAATGGCAAGCGAATTAACAATATTAGCGCCCTACCCGAGTTGATAAAGCGGGAGCTGGCCAAGTGATCCTAATGAGAAATCGATTCGTGTGGATATCATTTTTGGTATTGGTCATATCATCGTTGTCGATCTCGTGCACCCACAGGCAGTATCATCCGACCAAAAGCGATCGGGAGTGGACAATCGACCATGAAGCCTGCGAAAAGTGGGTCAGGGAGGGCATTCGTTCCGAGCCTGATACCTATGACACCTTCGATGAGATGCGGCTGATCCGCCAATGCATGAAGGACAAAGGATGGCAGTGGGAGCGGACCGGTCTGTTCGATTTCAATAATAATACGGCGGAATAAGGACCGGCCGAAAGATCGGAACATCACCGACCGTATCGTTCCGGTTGCTTCTCATCAAGAGGCACTTCTCTATGTCACTCCTGTGGTGGCCCGGCAATTCAGGAACCCCGGGCAGACGCCCCGGTGTCTGGTTTAAAAAGACGATTCATGGCCTTGAGGTAGCCGGGAGCGCACTGCAGGTAAAAGGAAAGTCCCTTCGAAAAGTTTATCCCCACCACGCCATCGATGAACATCTGGCTGATCTCGCGTTGACGCTTCAGGATAGTCTGACTTCCTGCCAGAATTCGCTTCTCCTCGTCGGAAAGGGTCTTGGAAAGGTACTTGAGGGCGGTGCGTGCCCGGGGCTGGTACATCCAGAAATATAGGAGATCCAGCGCCCCGATGACGATGAGTTTTTCCAGATCCTTGGCATCGGCATTGGCATCGATGCGATCTTTTCCAATGGCTTCAAGCGTTTCCCACACGCTCAGCTCCGGCAGCAGGGCTTCCAGGCGGCCGTAGGTATCAAAAAGTTGGGACAGGGTGTCCGCATAGTCCTGGAAGCGGGTCTGAATATTGCTGAACCGGTCTGCCGTTCCTTCGATGATCCCGGCCACGGTGTCCGATGCCCCTTTTGAGATGATGGCGGCCCATTTCTGCATGTGGCCGTCAATGCCCGCCACCCCGAACAGTCCCAGCAGGCTTCCGATGAGCATATTGAAGATGACGGCGATGGGAATAGAGAGCATGCTGCGGAAAAAGTTCCCATACACGGCGCCCTTGGGCAGCCCCCGGAATAAATTGTGGCCGGACAGATAAATGCCGTTGGCCACAGCCATGACCGTGAAAAGGGCGATCGGGTTCGTAGCCGTCGTAATGCCCATGAGCCGATCCAGCAAAAGGGTCTTGACCAGATAGTCCAGCAGCGGAACGGAAAACCCGGTAAAAAGAAGCGAATCGGATATCCTCACCCAGCTCACGTAATCGTTCCAGCGCAGCAGCGGTGAACGACTGATGCCGCCGCCGCCCAGCACCGACTGGACGATGTTTCTCACACCTGTGATGCCGAACCAGATGAACGCCCCCAGGTAGGCCAGCACCCACCACGAGTTGGTCAGGTAGAAAGAAAGAAAGGCCGGTATGAATCCCATCAGGATTTTCAGTCCGTTTCTCACCTTACTGTTCAGGTAAAAGGGAGAAATCCGGGACTGGGGCGCGATGGCCGGTCGGCAATCCAGCCGCAGGCCATTATCCGAACGGTCGGCAATGCCTCCCAGGGTGACGATGTTTCCCTCCGGGTCCATGCGGGTGAGGTGGGTCTGGACGAGCCAGTCGACCTGACGGGTTTCACCCAGCGCCTTCAGTCTGGGAAGATGTTGGAGCAGGCGCTGGTGCAGCCCCTGGGATCCCTTGGGGCTTTCGTAGGGGATATGGGTGACCCGCCGGTAGACCGGAATCCTGAATGGAATCCTGAATGGAATCACGCTGCGGATGGCGCGGTTCGGCGGTTGAGACGGTTCACCGACCGAACCGGGTATCTCTTCCGGCACCACATCCCGGCGGTGGGTGCACAGCCGGCGGGCGGTGGGTGGCAGGGTGTCCAGGATGGCCAGCCCCATGCCGTGCATACGGGAGGAGTGGCCGGTGGAGTCGCTTCCGATTCTGGGCTCGAGATGCATGGCGGTATACATGGCCGTAAAGGCTGAGATATCATGCAGGATGATGCCCAGTTTCTCGATCCGTTCCGATTTTCCGGGGAAGGGTTCGGCGGTGGCCAGCCGCCCGATGATCCGCCGGATAACCCGTTTCAGATTGATGGTGTTGCCCTCGTTGATGGCCAGCTGAAGTTCGCTGATCTCCTCGATGTGGCCGGTCTTACCGGTGGTGTAGTCCTTGAGATTGAAGATTTCCAGCCGGTTGATCAGGCCCTCGCAGTCGTAGAGAATCTCCACCACGTCTTCGGAAAGCAGATCCGTCAGGTTCAAGGTGATCCGATAGCCGGTGTGCAGCCCCGTGATCCGCTCCAGCAACTGGCGGGGCGCCAGGTAAAGCAGGTCCGGTGTGTCCGGGTCCTCTTGAACCCGGTTGGGATCGGGGATGGCGGGGTTTGCCGACGGCCGCAGAAACTGCCGCATGATGGTTTCCGAATCGAGATCGTTCATCCGTTCCACCAGTGATGCCATCTCCGCCTGTTGGTCTTCATCGGCGCTTTCACAGGCCGCCCGCAGCTCATCCAGCTTGCGTTTCATCAGCGGGAGCAGTTCGTGATGGATGTATATGGCCAGGTGAAGCATGGACGGCTGGCCGGGCCGAACGAATCGCAGGAACGCGCCGGCGTCCAGCAAGGGCATTTCCAGATCCAGCTTATCGTTGATGGTTGGCCGGTGTACCCGATTGAAAACCTCGAGAATTTTCAGCACATATCGTTGACGGTAGCGCGTGACCGCCCGACCCTGGTCCATGAGTCGCATGACCGGTTCCTCGGCCAGGAAACAGAGGAACGACTGAGCATCGGAAAATCCCCGGGGCACCCAGATCAGCTGGATGTATCGATCCCGGAAACGGGTCGAGAACTCGATGCCGATGCGGATATCGACCCCCATGATCCGGGCGGCCTCGATCAGTTCGGCGGCGGATGGGGGATCGATGAAATTATAGTAGATCACCCGCAGGCGCCGGATGCCCTTGATCCAGGCATCCATGATCAGGTGGGAGGCAGATTTGCGGCCCTTGGTGTTGATATCATGCACGTGATCGTCGAAGGCGAGCTGGTTCCAGGCTTCAGGCATCTCCAGCAGGTGGTATCGCCGCAGCATTTTTCTGACGATGCGGGGCTTCCCGCTGGCTATCCGTCGGAAATCATGGGCCAGCTTCAGCTGTTCGATTTCGTTGCCGTGGGCTCGCACCAGATCTTTCATGATGGAAAGGAACACCCGGGCGGCGTTTTTGGGCATGTGGCCGGCGGAGGCATGCAGCACCTCGTCACGCAGGGAGCGTAGCGCGTCGAGACGGTCCTCTATGTCTCCGGCCTCCAAAGACTCGAGGAGGTGGATGACGGCGTAGGCGATGCGAAGGCCGCGGGTCTCGGCCAGTTCCTTGATCCCGTGGGGGTGAAACCAGGGGAACAGTTCCTTCTTGCCGGCGGTGCCGGGGGCGGCTCGGTTCAGCACACCGTTGACGATATTCAGAAGATCGCGGTCTCGTTTGTCGAACAGTAGACTCAAGGGGCCTCCATGGGTTGGCCGAACGGAAGGAGCGAATTCATCGGCGATAGTCGACACCCCCTATCTCCGGGGAGGGATCTGTTCCAGGCTTCTCTCCACACGGGAACGGTGGTCATTTGGGGCGAATTGGTGGAAATTGTTCCAGGATCTTCTCCACCAGGATGTTGATGTCCCGGGTGGTTTTTTCCGGGTCATCGTATTCTGTAAATCGCTGGATACCGGAACCCCGCCATAGCAGGTTTTTCGAGGTTGGGTCTAAAAAATCGATGGTCAGGGTGCCCTCGTCATATTCGCGAATGTCGTTGCCGGTACCGATGGCCATTCCGCCACGACGGCCGTAACTACCCATGCCGAACCCGATACTGCTGCTGGTGCCGCCGGATTCAATTTTCCGGCGCAGCACGTATTGATACCGGATCAAAAATGTCGGGGCCGCATCTGCTGATGGGCCAATGCCTTTTTGTGAGAGCAGACGCTTTGCCGCCGCCCGGACGCGGGTGTTCTGCAAGGGGTTGTCGATGCGTGGGTCCCCGGTGCGCTCTTGGGTTTCCGATTCCCAGCGGAAGGTTTTCATCGACCCGAATTCCGTGGTCGGGTCGTAGTCCTGGCTGACCTTGATGCCTGAGCATCCCATAACCACAAGTGTCGTCATGGCAATGATGATCCATCCTTTACTCATTTCCGGTACCTCCGATCGTTTGGGTGTCTGCCGGTGTTTGGCGACGATGCGGTCTGCATCGTTCGACACCGGTGGTAGGATGAAATCGGACGTTTGGTCTCCATCTGCCCTTCATAATTAGCATATTCGCCACATAAGTCAAAAAAGACCCGTGTGGCGGTTGATAAAAATTTCTGAAAAAAAGGACATTTAAGGTAAACTTCACCGACGGCGTGCCGATAAGAAGACCATCATGAGCAGACGCAAACCAACGTTGATTTCCATTGCCGGTGAAGAGACCGTCATTTTTCGGATGCGCGCAGAAGACGGCCGCTTCCAAACCCTGTGCAGCCATCCCCTGGAGGCATTTCTGGAAGGCGGTGAGCTGCCGAAAGTGGTATCGCAATCGGTCAACCGACTGCTTGTCGTTCCGGATTATTGGGTGGGAAGCCGCTTTGACGCGTTTCAGGCCCGTAAAAAATCCGTCATCGCTGCGTTTATTGAGCGTAAATTGAAATCGGAACAGCCCACGTTAACCGAGGCCGCTGATTTTTATAATTATGCCATCTTTGACGGACAGGACCATCGTCGGCAGCTATACACCTTCTATCTTCAGGAGGCGGTGGCCTATCGGTTGTATCGGCGGTTGGCGGCCCTTGGTATCAGCCCGCTTCGGATGACCACGCCCGCCCTGCTGTGGCAGGCCAAACTGGCTGACGTGGCCGACGGATTTTCCCGCCAAGGGGTCGGGTTGATTCATTTGGGCGAGGGCGACTGTTTCCTGTACTTTTATTTCAAGGGACAATTTCTCTTTTCCCGCACGATTCAACTTCCGGACACCGGCGGCGACGCATCCCAGGTTTACGACCTGTTGAATTTCGAAATTAATCAGTCATTTTACCTCTATTCACAGAAAACCAAAAGTACGGTGGATGCCCTGTTCATGCTGGCGTCTGACCCGGCAGCGGCGCCCCGACTGACCGAGTTGCTGGGGCGGGAGGTCACAGAATTGCCTGGTCCGCCGCTGCCGTCCGGTATCCCCGAGGATGGGATGATACCGCCGGAGTGCCGGATCTTCTCCGTCGCCGACGTGATGCGCACCGACCTCCTGGCCATCTCTTACAAACCGCTTAAAAAGGAAATGTACTGGCGTCCGGTGCAGTGGGCCGGGATTGCCGTGGGCCTGCTTCTGGTAGCTTTCCTGGCCGTCGAATCCGCATATCTCTACTCATTGTCGGCGTCTGCCGACCGGCAGATGGTCGCCTTGAAATCGGCCGGCGCCGAACCCCCGGAGCGGGTCCTGCAGAACGTTTCTCTCGCCCTGGATGAGATCAGCCAGGCGCTTCAGCAACCGTCGGGCGGTGGAACCGTCATGCGGGCCCTTATGGCCATGCCTGACGCGGTAACGATGGATAAGCTCTCTTTAGATGTGTCGGGTACGCCTCATCTAACCTTCAGCGCCGTCGTGCATGCGGATAACCCGGATACTTTTAAAAAGATCTTGAGGGCCTTTTTGGAGCGCTTGAATGACCGTTTCGATTTGAAGACCGGGGCGCTGCTGGAACAGGATGTACGTATTTCCCTGGACCGCGGGGAGGGCCATGAGAAGACGCCGGTATACCGGATCGATTTTGGCCTCGAGTTATCATCATGAGCAGTTTGTCCAAAAGGTGGCTGGCCGTGGGGGTGATCTGGGGTGTGGTCTTGGCCACGACCGGCGGGAATATTTATTTCATTTCAAGGATCCAGGGTCGGCATCAGGCGTTGGATTCCATCAGGATGGACCAGAGCTATCTGAAGGTCAACGCAGCAGCCATCGGACAGGTGCTCGATAGGCGATCCCGGCTCACCCACCGGGTGAAATCGTTTGGATTGGGTTTCCTGGTGGTTGAAAATGATCTGAAGCGACTCTCCTGGAAGTTCGGCCTGCGCCGGATGCGGTTGACGGCTAAAAATGAGTATCCGGACACTCGCCCCGTACCCATCGATGTGTTTGCCGCCGGTCCGCTGCCGGCGATGGTCAAATGGCTGACTGCCGTAGAGCAAGCCTGTCCGTATCTGGCGATCACGCGTATGGATATCGATTACGATGATCGCCAACGGGTGGGACGGCTTAAGGCGACGTTCACCTACCGGTATTCACTTTCCCCGTTGGAAAGGACCGGTTGATATGGTCCTGAGACAAAGCGTAAGCCATTTGTTGATCGGTTTTTGGATCCTGGCCGGCCTCTTGGTCGCTGGGCTCAACGGGTACGCGCTGATGGCTTTTCTGGATTCACCCCTGTCCGGGTATTCCGACGGCATACGTGCGGCCGATCGGGGAATGCTGAAATTCCGGGCGCTCCTGGACGCCGACACCCGAAAAACCATGTCGGGCATGGATCGCCTGGCCAAGCGTTTTTCAGCCGTGCCGGCGGTGGCGGATCAACCGCCGGCCACCCGGAACGCCGTCGTGCCGCCGGCCGCCAAAAAACGGGTGACGGCAGCCCCGGTCGAGCTGCCCCCCCTGGCGGGCATTATTACCGGCCGCAGCCCAAACGGTGCCGTCAGGCGTCTGGCACTGCTGGGTGGGACCGTTTTTTCCGAGGGTGACATGCTCGGTGAACTCACCGTCAAGGGGATTTCGGCCCGGGGGGTCCACCTGGCCGGGGGAGGGAATCACTGGTTTTTAAAGGCACCCGAGATTTCCCATTCGTTAACCACGCGCTGAACGATTTGCATTGCTGAGGAATCAATGGATTTGATACGCAGAACCAACCAGTGGCTCACCTTGATGTTGCCGGCCCTGCTCGTTTTTGCCGGATGTGCGATGACGCCGCCCGGCCGGCCCACCATCGAACCCGTCGATCGCGATGAACTCAAGGCGGCTCTCAAACACAATATCGATCCGGCGCCGCCGGGCCCACCCCCTTTTTTACAACAGATACGTCCCAAAACCGTGGAACTGGACCTTCCGGAAACCCTGTATTCGATGACCCTGAACCAAGTACCCCTATCGGCCGCTCTTGAAGCCATTATGCAGGGGTCTCAATTGAATCTGTCGGTGGAATCCGGCGTGGACCTGTCACGGCCGGTTACGGTCCATCTGAAACAGACCACCTTTGCCGAGGCCCTGAACATGGTCGTGAAAAGCGGTGCCGGCTATGCCTGGACCGTTGAGGGCGAAATGTTGTTTGTCAAGGCATTCATGGAGCGGATCTATGCCTTCGACTATTTGGACATGCCCGCCAAGACGGATATCCAGGTGGGTGGTGACATGCTGGGATCCAGTGTCGAGGAGTCCGGTGTCAGCGGTAAGTATGTCATGGAAACCAAAAAAAGTGAGGAATCATCGGATGCCTGGTTGGCCGTCCAGGAAACCCTTGCCGAGCTGAAGCCCGAAGATGGCATCGTGCGCATCAATCGCAACGGAGGGCTGATATACATGGCCGACACGCCCAACCGGGTGGCAGCGATGGTACGTTTCTTAGATGCCCTGTACGAGGCCCTTAACCGGCAGGTATTCATCGAGGCCAAGATCATGGAGGTCAGGCTGACGGACAAAAACCAGCTGGGCATCGACTGGTCGGCTCTGGATGTGGCCTTCACCTCCACCGGTGGGTTTTTTTTGGACAATTTCAACCTGAATTTTAACGGTGGCAGCACCCTCGCCCTGGCGAATCAGTCCAATGTGAGTGCGGTGGTCGATTTTTTGCGTACCCAGGGAGAGGTGGCTGTCGTTTCCAATCCCCACCTGGCCCTGATGAACGGGCGGTCGGCCCTGCTGACCGTCGGATTCCAGTTCCCTTACGGAGATATTGATGGCATCGACCGTGATGACGACACCAAGGTGGTGACCTTTGGAACCTCCATCAAACGGGCGATTTTGGGGCTGCAGTTCGGAATTTCGGCTCAGATTGCCGCCGACGGCACCGTGACCATGAATATCGTCCCCACCATCACGCGGATCCAGGAGGAGGAAAATGTGGAACTGCCCACCTCCGCCACCACCACCCAGACCATAAAAAACCCGATCATCGACCTCCAGGAACTGGCCACCACCGTGCGGGTCAAGGAGGGCAAAACGGTGGTGCTGGCCGGCCTGATCAGTCAGGTGAAGAACAAAGAACACCAAGGGCTGACCGGGCTGGGCAGCCTGCCCCTGGTGGGTGGATGGTTCAGGCATGTGGATGATACGGTGCAGACCCGTGAGCTGGTCATTTTCATCACGCCCCATATTCGAGCGCGTGGGTAACGGGATTTCCGGCGCGAATAAAAATATTTTTCAGTTCAAGTTTCGGAGCAAGTCACCGATATCTTTAATATGTCTAATGAATGCGGTTAACAGTGCGGCCGGGCATAGGTCGCATATTCTAGCGGGAGCGTATCCCGCCCCGGAAGGCTGGCCAGCCACTGGGTAGCGAGTCCTTGGATCAAGGGGAGTAATTCCTGAGATTAAGCGTAGGATAGCGA
>Ga0209633_10004604_pt1 | contig 12342 bp, 15 predicted proteins | sample Cruoilmetagenom1_FD_187290 | JGI IMG/M metagenome (GOLD analysis project Ga0209633, IMG submission 187290) | Oil polluted marine microbial communities from Coal Oil Point, Santa Barbara, California, USA - Sample 1 (SPAdes) (version 2) | ecosystem: Environmental > Aquatic > Marine > Oil seeps ... | reverse complement strand
CCCAGCCATTGCAATGTTGATCAAACGGTGTGTCCGGCGTTGCGGTCCAATCGTCGTTCAAGCCCGACCAATAGGGATGATGGGTATTTTCAAAACCATTATTCAGTGTTCCAAACACGAATATGGCATTCGCATCGGTGGTCATGATCAGCGTCGTTCCGTCACTGCGAGAGTAATTGGTATTCGGCTTGAGCACCCAGTCTACCTGACCATCGCCGGCATTAGCAGTCACTGAAGCCACCCGGTTTGCCCCGTCTACGATAAGGGCCTTATATGTTCCGGTTCCCGGATAATTTGCGTCGCTCATACAGAGCGCGTCGGCCGCCAGGATCCCGTTGGCTTTACCGCTTCCCTCTTCTGTAACCAGATCGCCGGTGAAGCTGCCTGCGGTGACAAATATCTTGCTCGGGACCGTAGGTCCGGCTGAATCACTACTTCCGCATGATGCGCTTCCGAACATGGTCAGACTGGTCAAGAAAACCAGAAGAATCCTGTATACGCTAATATTTAACATTCAATTCCCCTTCCGTTAAAAAATATTGTGACTTACATGCATAAATGCGGACGGTCCTAGGTCCTACACTTGCATACGTGTATATTATACAATGCGAGTTATTATTCAGTCAATACAAAATAGCGCAACACTGCCCATTTTTATTTCCTCACGCACTCCCTGCCGGGCGGCTGGAGCACCTGCAGCGGGGGTGGGTGTTGCGGACTGGGGCTGGGGCTCGGGCGATGTCGTACTCGCCGGCGAGGGACATGCAGATGGGGCATGTATCAAGGAAAAAAGGAGTGAGCATGTGCTCCCAGCAATGCCGAATCATCAGAACCATAATCAGCCGAAGAGCCGAAACTTCTTTCTCGGTCGTTCGGGCATGTCATATGATAGTGTAAAATAGATTCTCTTGATAAATGCGACTATATTGTCATCTCTTTGTTCCTTCGTCGGATTCACAATAAGTTCATGGATAGTCTCAAGTGATAAAAATTTACCTTCCAGCAGGAGCAGTGGGTAAAGCATTCTTAACTGAAGCTTTGCATCGACATACACGAGTATCTCTGTATTGCCGCGCTCATCCTTCCTTTCATTAAATCTTATTGTCCCGATGCATATTTGATTAGAATCTTGACAGTCATCTGAACGCTCCTGTTTTTCAGTGAATTCAATATCTACGAAAACAGAAGTATTAGCGCCATGAGACAGTATTTCTTTTACATTTCCATACTTAAATTCAAGCAAACTACCCTCCATCTCCATTTGAGCACCTTCGATGGGCGCCCCCCCTTCATCAAATCCTCCGCGCTGCTCAACTTTTGTAATATTAACTATTGCCAAAAAACCGCCAGATGACATTGGTTCCCCTCCTCTTTTTACTGCTATTCTACTAAGCAAATATAGGATAGCTCAAAAGCAGATGTCAAGAAAGGTTTTGTTAAACTTCACTCCCCGCTGGCTGGAGAACCGGCAGCGGAGGTGAGTGTTCCGGGCGGGGACGGGGGCTGTGCTATTTTGTGATCGCCGGCCAGGGACATGCAGATAGGGCAGGCATCCGGAGCGGGCTTTCTTTTATAAGCAATTCCTTGGTTAATGCTCAGCCTCGAGCCCAAACTGCCTTTATTTTGTCATCGAGGTACGGCTCTTTTCCACCAGAAGGAAACCATACTTCTTTGTTGCTGAAGACCGACTCTGAACTCACGGCATCGATGACGTTGTGAACAAAGTATCCTGGCGCCATCCGCGGTAGATTATATGAATGCCAGCGTTCATACATCCTTCTTTCATCTTCCGGAGTAAGTTCCCAATACCTGATGAAGCGAGAATCACCTATCGACGCGAAGTCGAGACATTCATTCGCCGAGCTAGCCGAGTCGGCTAATGCTTGTAAATACGCACTCGAGTCGCCACTGTTCTCTTTAAATGCGAACAAAGCGGCAAAAGCACGGAAGTTAGGATGTTTCCTTACTAACTGTATGTCGGAGGCGAGCTTCTTTGCAGCTTCGGAAAACGACTTGGGCGTGACACTTGATTTAACTTCTACTATCCCAACCACTGCGTCAGGTGTTACAAAAGCGAGGTCGCCATCTCTAAACAGCACTGGTTTGCTCGATTTGAAGATTAGTACATCAAGTTGATGTGATGTAGCACTCGCTGTAACAACAAATCCTCGGCCAACATTCACTGTAATTGGTAGATGACGGCGAAGTATCTGCCTGATCACGCTCTCTTTCCACTCCCCATCTGTAAGCCAATGTCGGTCCTCAATAAGATGACGGACACGATCTCTCAGCGCCCCCACTTCGGCAGTCAACGATTTCATGTAGTTTTCAATCTGCATGTTGCTATAATATTTTACATCTGCAAGATTTTTCAGGCAAGATACTATGTCAATTACTTGAGTATAGGCTACTTAACATGTAGGTGTCAAGACAAGCTTATCTACCCCTCACTCCCTACCGGCCTACTGCTGCATCGGCAGCGAGGATGAGTGTTCTGGACGGGAATTGGAGCGTTACCGATGGGATAGGTTCCGGCAACGGACATGCAGATGGGGCAGGCATCCGGAGCGGGAGTGAACTCGACCTTTTGCACGCTCCACTCCTGCCACTCGTCGAGCTTGGCGCGCTCGGCTGCCATGGATATCTCGGACCGGGCCAGGCGCTCCCAGTCGGAGTTCTTGTCGCCGAAGAGCTTGCTCAGCCGCTCGGCGATGAGCAGCTCCATCTCGGGGATGATCTGCCCTTTGATGGCGTTCGTGGCGTTGTCCTTGACGAGCTGGAAGCCTTTGGGCGCGATCTCGTCGGTGAGCCGGGCCTTCTGCTCATAGAGGTCTTCAACGGTCTGCGGGTTGACGACCTTCCCGGCGTTCATCTGGTTCACAGCATTGTTGATATTGATGCCGATCAGGGTCAGGACTTTTTTGCGCCAGTTTATTTCCTTCTGTCTGTTTTCAGCCAAAAAAAAGAGCCCTCCGGTATAGTGGTGTACCTTTGGGCTCTGTATAACAAAAAATCCCGTCATGGTCTGCCAGAAGGTAATGAAAAAGCCCTCCGTTCAACAGGTCGGGCGCTTTCAGGGAAGGTTCCAGTATGGATGTAAGTAATTACGCAACTGCTGCAGGTTGTTGTAAAGTGAAAAGAAGACTATATCCTTGATCATTCGTTCCGAAGTGATTACCATGAACATGTTCTACAAGCTTGTCATTTTCAACGAAGACATTGACGCCACTTTCGTCTACTTCCAGCACTACGTTGCCCGATTGATGCTGTGTGATATAAGGGAGCCTCCTATTGGACCAGGCGTCATATGCAAGATCCTTGGATGGTGCATTCCCGAGCAAGCTCAAAACTGGACGGATTACGTTCAAGAATTCAAACGAGGCGTCAGATCTTCGCCCATGGTGAGGCGCTAATAAGAATAAGCAATCTTCAATAGTGCCACGGTGACTTTCGATGGCACATTCCCATGCCTCATCATGTGCATCGCCAGGAATGATTATTGTTCCGTTAGCGCTACGGTAGGATATGATATAAGAAGCATCGTTGAAGTCTTGAAGCCAATTGGCTTCGCCAACTAATTCCTTATTGGGAGCAACTATATGCAGTCCATCTGCACCGAATGACCCGTCTTCGTTCTTGTTAGCATATTTGAATTTTGATCCTTCACGTGCATTCACGACGGTTACACCTTTTTGGTTCCCATCGCGCACTTTTATATAGCGATCCCAGTCAGCCTCATCATAATAATTGCCATCAAAATCAGGTTTATCTGGTCTCACTCCTGCATCCCAAAAATTCAAAACACGTACATTATTAATGAGATTGTCGAATCCATCCAGATGATCCATGTGAGGATGTGTTAAGATGAATCGGAATATTTCCTTCACTCCAAGTGCTTGAAGATATTCAATTGGATTTGTATGTGCCATCGCCATTGATAAGGTTTGGTTGCCTCCACATATGTCTATCATCGAAATGCGACGGCTCACGTGTTCGATGATGGTGCAGCTTCCTTTTCCGGTATTAAGAAAATGTACTTTTGGCATCCTTACTCATCCTCCTTACCTTCACCAATCGTTGAACTTCGCGATGGTTTAATTCCCCATGTTGCTTCTGAAATCCCCTCTATTTTTTTCAGAAATTTATCCACGTTATAACCCGCAATAAAGGCCAGTGCCAGAAAACCAAAGCTGCTCGAGCCGGTTGGTTGCGACGCATCAAGGACGAGCAAGCCAGCTCTTAAGAAAAGCCAGCTTACAGCGCCAGATATGAGGCTCACAATGGGTCGGATGTAATACCACGGATTCCACTCGGCGTCCCAATTTTTTCTGGCACAAGCATTGATGTAAACGGACCGAAGGCAATACATAATTCCTCCTATGCCTCCGGCTAAAATGCAGTGAAATAGTAGACCGATGTCATTAATCCAAGAAGGTGTAAAACCCTCTAAGTGCAGAAGCCACAGGGTCAAAATAATAGTCAGAAAGGATAGCAGATAGGCTATGATTATTTTCATGAAGTAACCATCGGATTTAATGTCTAGTATACAACATATAGGAAGGGATAATCAAGGAAAAAAGGAGATAACAGCCTGTATTTAATACTATATTACTACCTTTTCCACATGTGTAACATATTGTGTATTGCACAATATGTTGATAGGGTAACAGGGGGGCATTTCGCCCCCCAGTTTCATGCTGCTATCGCCTCCTTCACACCCACGCCGGCCATCACAGACTTCCGGATCTTCATGAGGCTCTGGATGATCAGGACCAGCCGGTCGGCAGTGATGTCGGTATGAAAGGCGATCTTCTCCAGGTGCTTCATGCGCTCGCCTTCGTACACTGCTGCGATAAGCTTCTCCACGGACCGCACGAGTCCGGTGAAGGATGAAAGGGACTCACGCTCATCTTCACTCAGGCTCTGCAGCTCGAATATGTTTTCCTGATTCTCGCGGGCGATCACACCGTCTACGAAGGCGCACAGATCCATGGTGACGCCGGATATCTCGATGTTGGTCTGCGTGTTTGGGGTAGACCTGCTGAAAGCCGTATGTATCCTGATAGGTGAGCGCTTCGATCGCCTTCAGCTCTGAAAGAACTCTGACCTCCATGTCGGGGTCCGGCACAAGGTCCCCGTTCACCTTGTAGTAGTGCGTCATGGAAATGACACCCTCGCGGATCTTTTCGATGTGCAAATCCATGTAGCCACTGGACTTGAGGACCAGATGCTCGGGCAGAGTCTCGATGCCGCCTGCCAGGGCGTCGAGTTTCTGGTAATAGCTTTCGTAAATGGTCTTCTTCATACCGTCCTCCTTTCTGGAAATCCTTTTAATATCAACAAGTTGTATAATTTAATCTTAGCACATTACCTACCTATGTCAAGAAAAAAGCGCACTTTTTTCGTTTATTTTCAATGGCTTATTGGTATGGTCAAGGAACTTAAAAAATATGGACACGGTCGTATATTTGTGAGATAATTTGTTAATTACTTCGGAGGTGCAGCAAATGAAGTGTCCGCATTGTCTGGTAGAAATTCACGTTAATCCTGAACAGCGTACGGTTGGAAAGGATAAAGAAGGTACTTGGCTTACCGGTTTCTCCATATGCCCGGCATGTAAAGAAGCAATTATTGAATTGGTGGCTATTCCCCATGCAGGTACCCAAGCGAACTTCGTGCAACTTGTGTATCCAAGAAGTATATCCAGGGCCCCGCTTCCGGAGGAAGTTTTGGATAAATATGCTAATGACTACAAGGAAGCCTGTGCTGTTTTAAACGACAGCCCGAAAGCCAGCGCTGCATTGAGCCGGCGTTGCCTGCAGTTATTGTTGCGGGACGAAGCAAAGGTGAAACACTCTGACTTGAGTAAAGAAATTGACGAAATATTAGATCGGAAAACATTGCCCACTCACCTCGCTGACGCCATCGATGCGATTAGGAAAATTGGTAATTTTGCGACTCATCCGATCAAAAGCACGAGCAGCGGAGATATTGTTGATGTTGAACCCGGTGAAGCAGAATGGCAGCTCGATGTTCTGGAGGGTTTGTTTGGTTTCTATTTTGTCCAGCCGGCACTTCTTAAAAAAAAGAAGGATGCTCTTAATAAAAAATTGAAGGATGCCGGGAAGCCACCCATGAAATAATTATCCATCCATGTGATGAGTCGCCAGCTCAATAATTTTCATAATCGCTGTCGGATTGCTCACGATTCCAGACTTCTCCTTCACTTCGACAATCAACCGAAAGACCTCTTCGTAGTGCCTCCGCTAAAGGATGAAATTCTCATCGCCAGCACACAACGTGTCCACGTCTTCCATGAGTGCCTTGATCTGCTCCATCTCCTCTGGCAAAAAGAGAAAAACTACTTGCTTGTAATCAGCAGGTCGTCAGTTCAACTCTGACCCTGCGGACGTCCCGCCCACGCGGGACTGCGGGGTGTCGCGTTGTTCAATCACGCCCTGGCGTGACTGCTGGCGGGGCTCCACCGTCGGCTCCATATTTAGCTTCTCCATACAGTCCTGACACATCCACCACTGCTACCTAACCCGGACAGGCCTGAACAAAAACCTGCCACGAAGGCTCGAAGGCACTAAGAAAGACAAAAGCAGTTTACTGTCTTGCTTTAGGGCTCAATTTAATGCCTTACTTTGCGTCTTAGTGCCTTTGTGGCTGAATTGTGTTTCCAAAACCTGCCACGAAGACTCGAAGGCACTAAGAAAGACAAAAGTAGTTTAGTGTCTTGCTTTAGGGCTCAATTTCATGCCTTACTTTGCGTCTTAGTGCCTTTGTGGCTGAGTTTTGTTTCCATGTCTCCATACCATCAACCCACAAAAAAAACAAAAAGAAAAAGGTTGACAGCACAAGTAAATATGTTTAAACTAATAGGTAGCAAGAAAGAACAGATCAGCGAGCGCGGAGTGTTCATGAACCTTCCCAATTATATTAGTCTCGGCCGCATACTACTCATCCCGGTTTTTATTGATTTGATGGTATATGGCTATTATCGATGGGCGCTCGTCGTTTTTGTGATTGCCGGCGCGTCGGACGCACTCGATGGCCTGATCGCCAGGCAAACGAAGACTCAGACCGAGCTTGGAGCATTTCTCGATCCCCTGGCGGATAAACTGCTCATCGTCTCGGCGCTGGTAACGCTTGTTATTCTTGGAAAACTGCCTGCATGGCTGGTCATCATCGTCATCAGCCGCGATGTGATCGTCGCCAGTGGAAGCCTTATCATCTATTTAACGGGAAGGGACATCAAAATTCGCCCGTCACTTGTCGGGAAAATCACCACCGGCCTCCAGCTGGCGGTGGTCGTTCTTGCCCTGGTTCTTACGGGTTACGGCACGTATCACCCGGAGGTACAGTATATTACGCTCTTACACTGGACTACGGCCTCGATAACGGTCGTTTCCGGTATTCAATACGTGGTTCGTGGTATCAGAATGGTCGGGTAAAAGCTGAGACGATCCGTTTTTGGTGTGCAATCATCGTTTGTATGGAGGTTTTCATGAAAGTCGCTGAAATGATTCGGGAGGCCCTCGAGAAGAAAGGCTTCAAAAACCTGAAAGACGCCTCCAAGGCCCTCGGTATCAGTCCCGAGCTCCTTCGGGTCACGATCAACAAGGGGCACATTCCTAAAGACACAACCCTCATTATGATCGCGAACAAACTCGGGCTTGATAAGTCGGTCCTGATTCTCGCTTCTCATCAGGAGAAGGTTCCGTCTGAAGTGAAGGGTTTTTTCCTGTCGCCATCTTCCACTAAATATCGGCGTGGCAAGCGTCGATATCCTATCTCAGAAGAACAGATTAACTACCTTGAAAAAATACTGAGTATCGATGAAATACAGATGCTCAGAAAGTTCCGTCAGGTTACGGACGAATCCAGAATACAGATCATTGGATACGTGGAATTCATGTTTGCCACCAAGAGGAGCGAATGATTGCTCTCCATTGAGCGTGTACTGGCCGGTGGCACTGCCGAGCGCCTGGGCCTGGAAGCAGGCGATGCAATCGTCTCTGTCAATGGCGAGGATGTGAGCGATGTGATTGATTTCCAGTTTTTGGCGGCCGATGAACGCTCCATCGTCACCGTAAGGAAAAAGAACGGAACAATCCTCGATATACCTTTTGCGCGGACGCACCAACAGGACCTCGGGCTGGAGCTGGAACCGCTGCGCATGAGAACGTGTCGAAACCAGTGTATCTTCTGTTTCGTGGATCAGATGCCGTCGGGATGCCGAAAGAGCCTTTACGTCAAAGACGACGACTATCGAGCCTCTTTTCTTTACGGCAATTACATTACGCTCTGCAACCTTACCGAAGGGGACTGGGCAAGGATTTTCAGGCAGCGCCTCAGCCCCCTCTACATCTCGGTCCATACGACTGATCAAGAACTCCGCCAAAGCATCCTGGGTAATAAAAGGGCTCCTGATATCATGGGTGCTTTACGGCGCTTGGCTGCAGGAGGGATCAGGATGCACACGCAGATTGTGCTTTGTCCAGGGGTGAATGACGGCTTGCATCTCACGAATACGGTGGAGCACCTGGCAAGCCTGTTCCCTGCAGTTGCGTCGATCGCCGCGGTGCCGGCAGGACTCACTTCCCACCGGAATGGTTTGTTTCCCGTCAAACAGTATTCCCGTCGTCAAGCCCGTGCGGTGCTGAGCGAGGTAGCAGTACTCGGCAAAAAATATAAAAGAATGTACGGCACCCGCCTCGTATTTGCCTCTGATGAGTTTTATATTAAATCCGGTGAGGAAATTCCGCCGTACCGTTTTTACGAGGATTTTCCGCAGCTTGAAAACGGCGTTGGCATGGTGGCACACAGCATCCGCGATGCGATGCACACAAGGCTTCCATCCAAGATCACCCCGAGATACATTACTGTTATCACGGCCCTTTCCTTCAGCGAGATATTGAAAACACTTCTCAAAAGACTCGAAAAAATCAAGGGTGCTCATGTCCGCTGCGTACCGGTGAAAAACAAATTTTTCGGTCCGTCAGTGACGGTCACCGGACTGCTTGCAGGACGGGATGTACTTGATGCCGTGAAAGGAAAAAAGCTCGGCGAACTGCTTTTGATACCTTCGGAAGCCTTAAAAGAAGATGAAGACGTATTCCTCGATGAGGTCACAGTGGAAAACCTGGAAAAAGAATTGAACGTAAGGGTGAGAAGAGTAGGGGACTTTGGAGAACTCGTGAAGATACTGCAGGAAAAGGGGGAGAGATGATCTCCGGTACGACAGCGATTTACGGCATCTTCGGGTATCCCATAGAGCACACCTTCTCCCCGGCCATGCACAATGCCGCGTTCAGGAAACTTTCTATGGACGCGTGCTATGTGCCGTATGCAGTGCATCCTGACGGGCTTGAAGCTGCGATACAGTCGATACTGCCCCTCGGTCTTCGGGGGATAAATATTACGGTACCTCACAAGGAGAATGTGCTTCAATACCTGGACGATCTTTCGGACGAGGCCCGGTATATCGGGGCGATAAACACGATCGAAGTGAGGAGTGGGAGGCTGATTGGACATAACACCGACGGGAGGGGATTTCTTCGTTCCCTCAACGAAGACGCGGGATTCCGGCCGGAGGGGAAGAAATTTCTGATTTTTGGAGCAGGCGGCGCTGGTCGTGCGATCGGCTTCTCTCTTGCTCTCGCCGGCGCAGCGATGATCGCATACCGGGACGTTGACCTGCAGAAGGCTAGTGTCCTTGCCGGCGATATCCAGACGAAAACCAACATACCTGTTAAAACGGTCACTGAAGAGAAGATTGCAGCATATGCAGCGGATGCCTCATGCCTCATAAACGCAACTCCCCTCGGCCTGAAAAAGTCGGATCCTCTTTCGATAAAGGCTGAATATATAAAGAAAAAACACCTTGTATGCGATCTTGTCTACAATCCGTCTGAGACTACCCTGTTGAAGACAGCGAAAGCGCGGGGCGCGCAGCGGCTTCGCGGCCTCGGTATGCTGCTCTATCAGGGCGTGATTGCCTTTGAATTATGGACAGGAAAGAAGGCGCCGGTGCAGGTGATGAAAAATGCGCTCACGAGGCAGATACATTCCTAACATATGGAAAAAAATGCATTCTCCTTTTGCTGGAGTCTTGACAGGTGATCGCTCATAAAGTAAACTTATACTGTTAAGCCTTTAGCGTTACGAAGGAAGGAGTACGATATGGCAATGGCAATGGCAGGCAGACTCGGGGCAATGCTCGTATCCTCGGGTCTGATTACGGAGGAACAGCTTAAGAATGCCCTGGCTACCCAACAGAGGGAAGGCGGGAGGCTGGGGTCAATCCTGGTAAAAATGAATTTTGTCCAGGAAGAAAAGCTGATGATGTTTTTGAGCAAGCAGTACGGCGTCCCCTACGTTGATCTCAGCCGCTTCGAAATCGATGCGAATGTCGTAAAACTCATCCCCGGCGAAGTGGCACAGAAGTACCAGATCATGCCTATCAACCGCACCGGCGCCACCATTACGATCGCCATGGTCGATCCTTCAAATGTATTCGCTATCGACGATGTGAAATTCATGACGGGCTATAATGTTGAGCCCGTCGTGGCAACGGAAGCCGGTATCAAACAAGCCATGAGCAAGCATTACAGCATGAGCGATGCCATTGATACGGTGATGACGAAACTGGGAGATGACGCGGGACTCGACCTCGTCCATGAGGAAGATGATGAGCTCGACATGGCCCAGGTCAGAGCCGAGGTGGATGACGCCCCGGTGGTCAAACTGGTGAACCTTATTCTCGTCGACGCAATTCAAAAAGGCGCGAGCGACATTCATATCGAGGCGTACGAAAAGTCCTTCCGGGTCCGGTACCGTATCGACGGATCTCTGTATGAGGTCATGGTGCCTCCGTATAAACTCCGGGCCGCCCTCACGTCCAGGCTGAAGATCATGTCCGAACTGGACATCGCTGAACGAAGGCTTCCCCAGGACGGCAGGATCAAGCTGAAGCTCAAGGATAAAGAAGTGGACCTGCGTGTCTCGACCCTTCCCTGCCTGTTCGGTGAAAAGATCGTGATGCGTATCCTCGACAAGGGCAACCTGATGCTCGACCTTACCAAGCTGGGGTTCGAGAAAAAGCCGCTGCAGGATTTTATGGATGCGATCACGTCGCCGTACGGAATGGTTCTGGTGACGGGACCAACGGGGAGCGGCAAAACAACGACGCTCTATTCCGCGCTTCAGCAGATCAACAAAATAGACGTGAACATCATGACCGCGGAAGACCCGGTGGAGTATAATCTGATGGGCATCAACCAGGTCCAGATGAAGGAGGAGATCGGACTGAATTTCGCCGCAGCGCTTCGTTCATTCCTGCGCCAGGACCCTGATATCGTCATGGTCGGAGAGATCCGCGATTACGAGACTGCCGAGATCGGTGTCAAAGCCGCGCTCACGGGCCATCTCGTGCTCTCTACCCTCCACACCAATGACGCGCCGAGCACCATCAACCGCCTGCTGAACATGGGTGTAGAACCGTTTCTTGTGGCTTCATCCGTCATACTTATCGTTGCACAGAGACTCGTGCGCAAGGTGTGTCAAAACTGCAAGCAACCGGAAAAGGTTCCGGTAGAAACGTTTATCCAGGCAGGTTTCAGCGCCGAAGATGCCAAGAAGGTTACGGCATATAAAGGTGATGGATGCAACACCTGTAACAATACTGGATATAAGGGACGTGTCGCCCTCTACGAGATAATGCCGGTGAAGGAAGAGATAAAGGAACTGGTTCTTCAGGGGGCATCGGCGCTTGATATCAAAAAAACGGCCATTCAGCTCGGTATGAAGTCACTTCGCATGAGCGGCCTGGAAAAATTAAAAGAAGGGCTGACTTCTTTGGAAGAAGTCGTCGGGACAACGTTCTCAGATTAACGGTACCGCTAAGCAGAGGAGTAATAATGGCTACTCTCCATGACCTGTTGAAATACATGATCGAAAAGGGTGCATCGGACCTTCACATAACGACGGGCATTCCTCCATCGATCCGCATCGACGGCGGTATGAAGCCCATCCCCGGGCTGGAGGCATTGACGGCAACACAGACCAAGGATCTTTGCTACAGCGTTTTGACCGATGCGCAGAAACACAAGTTTGAAGAGAACAATGAACTCGATCTCTCATTCGGTGTTAAAAGCCTGTCCCGTTTCCGCGCCAATATCTTTGTCCAGCGAGGCGCCGTAGCTGCCGCCATTCGAACCATTCCCTTCAAGATAAAAACGTTTCAGGAGCTCGGCCTTCCGCAGATTGTCGCTGATATATGCAAAAAGCCGAGGGGACTGATTCTGGTTACCGGACCCACGGGAAGTGGGAAATCAA
>Ga0209633_10004603_pt1 | contig 12343 bp, 13 predicted proteins | sample Cruoilmetagenom1_FD_187290 | JGI IMG/M metagenome (GOLD analysis project Ga0209633, IMG submission 187290) | Oil polluted marine microbial communities from Coal Oil Point, Santa Barbara, California, USA - Sample 1 (SPAdes) (version 2) | ecosystem: Environmental > Aquatic > Marine > Oil seeps ... | reverse complement strand
TAATTGCTCAGAATGTCGTTGCACCATGCCAATAAAGTTCCCTTCTGTGCGATTACAACAACGCCATACGCCATCACAGTGGTATAATTTGCCCTGTAGCGCCTTAACTCTATAGGTGAAGTATGATAAGTCGGAAATTTTGAAGCTAATCATAAGGTTATTGCCAGCTAGAAGCGGTCAACTGAGGAATCTAGGATTACTGTAAATTTAGTGTCATGATTAAAACATACAGCAATTATATAAACTACTAGAAACTGCTTAACCAAGTACAACTTGACCTAACTCATACAGTCTAAAATGACCTGTGAATAATCAAACCTTATTCAATAATTCTTCCTATACTCTACACAATATATTTAGGAGAGTAACGGTGCAATACAAAGACATACTAGTTTACCTGGACGATGGAAAATCTAATGCTGAGCGTATTAGAACAGCATTCCTATTGGCCGAATCACAAGGCGCAAGATTAACCGGGATCACCCTAGCGGCCTTGAAACCTGTACATATGCGAGTAAAGGACAAACAAGCTCAAGCACATATCTGTCAACAGGAAGCAGAAAAACGTATTACTCACTTTAACGAACTGGCTGAGGAAGCAGGAATAGATTTTTCCAGCAAGATCATCGAAGGTGATAAAGGTGAAGCACTGACACGTTTATCACAATTTGCCAGAAACTTTGATCTGGTTATCTTTCGTCAGGCAAATCCACAAAACAAAAACTTTGATATGGTGGAAGAAATCGCTAGCCATATTGTTTTACTCTGTGGTCGCCCAGTATTCTTTATGCCCTATATAGGCGCTCACAAAATGCCCTGTAAAAGCGCAATAATCGCATGGGATGGCACCCCAACCGCAACCCGTGCGGTTCATGACACAATTCCCTTACTCAAAGAAATTGATGAAGTTACCATTCTAGTCGTTACAGAAGGAAAGAAAAAAACAGCCAAAGGCGAATTATTAGCTGATGACCTCGCTAGCCATCTTATTCGCCACGATGTAAACGCCAAGGTCAAACGTATCAATTCCGGAACCTTTGATGTTCCTACCGTCATCCTCAATCAAATTGCCGAACACAGCACCGACCTGTTAATTATGGGAGGCTACGGCACCCCCAGCCTAAAACAGAAAATATTCGGCGGAGTAACCCGAACATTGCTATCCAGCATGATTATTCCGGTGGTTATGTCACATTAAATGGTTATATAGTAGTGCTGATACAAAAAACTAGGGGGGGCCATGCTTCGACAAGCTCAGCACAAGTGAGGCTGTGAAAGGAGGACTTTTCTTTGTTATCAGCAGTAACAGTTTGCAGACATTCTATTTGGCTGTCCAGCCGCAATCTATTTTCCAGTTAGCACCAGTAATTGCTGACCCCTTTTCAGAGCATAGCAATATCACCAGATTGGCAATTTCTTCTGGTTCAATCAAGCGCTTAATTGCTGCAGGTTCCAGCATAACTTTTTCAATCACGTCAGCCTCTCGAATATTGCGGGTTCTTGCCTGATCTGCAATCTGGTTTTCAACCAAGGGAGTCCGCACATAGGCTGGACTCAATGCATTTACAGTAATCCCGAACTCTCCACCTTCAAGAGCAGCCGTTCTGGTTAAACCAATGAGTCCATGTTTGGCTGAAATATAGGCCGATTTATTAGGTGATGCGACTTCACTGTGAACAGATGCAATGTTAATAATTCGTCCCCACTTTTGATGTTTCATCGTTGGCCAAACGTATTTAGTTAATAAGAATGGTGCAGTCAGCAAAATATGTATCATTTCATCCCATGTATCTTCAGGAAAGTCTTCAATCGGTGATATATGTTGGTAACCACCATTGTTAATCAAAACATCAACCCTTCCAAAATCCGTGGTTATCTGATCAATTAGATCAAGACAGGAATCACGTTTTGATAAATCGGTCGAAATAAAAAGTGCACCTATTTCTTTTGCAACTTTTCCTCCGATCTCTTCATCGACAATATCTGCAATTATTACCGCATACCCTTCATCGACTAACGCTTTGGCACAAGCTTTTCCAATACCGCTAGCACCTCCTGTCACAACAGCTACCCTTTTCATTTATCACCCTGCTTTTAGATTACTAACGATGTGGAAAGTATAGACAAAGGAACGGATTAAAATTCTTATAATCTTGATATTAATCTGGATTAGCATTATTAGTTTTGACTTGATCTATACTTTTAGGTATATAGAAGATATGCAATAAGAGATATATTGAAGTATCTAATAATAAGCCGCTTAAAAAATACATAACATCAGGAGAAAACCGTTGATCACATACGATGAATTAAATACCCAAAATGAAAAAATCACAGAATTAAGCAATGTGTTATCAGTGCTTATCAAAGACAGATCTTTATGTGATTCAAAAGTATGTTGCACACTTTTTTATAACTACATGGACAGAATCAATAACCATATGCAATATGTTGATGGTAATTTTTACCAAGGACTGTTGGCTAGCCATTCACGAGAAGCTACTAAAACTGCAAATAACTTTATGGCAGGCTCGCATGAAATCAAACGTGTTATGAATAACTATGTCAAAAAATGGTGCGATAAAAAAACACATGGATTAAAAATTGGAAAAGGACAACATGCCCGATTTATTCATCAGACAGATGAAATGTTTGAAATGATTCTGGACAGAATTCAGGATGAAATGGAAAAGCTCTATCCAATGGTCCGTAAAATCAGCAATGGATAAACTTCAGCATAAATAAACAATAGCGCTATATAAAATAGAAACAAAAAAGCCCCGATTTATCGGGGCTTTTTTGTTTCTAAAAGAAAAGTTATTTTCTCTTCGCTTCAGCTCGCTCTTTTGCTTCTTTGATTACGTCTTCAGCCACATTCTTTGGACATGGTAAGTAATGCGAGAATTCCATTGAGAACTGACCACGACCTGATGTCATGGTACGCAAATCACCAATATAACCAAACATTTCAGATAGTGGTGCATCAACTTTGATACGAACACCTGTTGGCCCAGCTTCCTGTGATTTGATCATGCCACGACGACGATTCATATCACCAATAACATCACCGACGTGATCTTCTGGCGTGAATACATCAATCTTCATGATTGGCTCGATAAGTTGAGCGCCCGCTTTTGGCATGGTTTGACGGAAAGCACCTTTTGCAGCTAATTCAAATGCCATCGCAGATGAGTCAACCGCATGGTATGCACCATCCGTTAAAGTAACTTTTACATCAAGGCATGGGTAGCCAGCAAGAACACCTGTGTCCATCATGCTCTTAAACGCTTTATCAATGGCAACCCAGTATTCACGAGGAACATTACCACCTGTTACCTTAGACTCAAACTGATAACCTTCTCCCACCTCAGCTGGCTCAACAATGTAATCAATTTTACCAAACTGACCAGAACCACCAGATTGTTTCTTATGGGTGTAACTGTCTTCAACAAGCTGTGTGATTGTTTCACGGTATGCAACCTGAGGCTTACCAACTTCAACATCAACGCCGTGAGTACGTTTTAATATATCAATTTTAATATCAAGATGTAGCTCACCCATTCCTTTTAGAATTGTCTCACCACTATCTTCATCTGTTTCAACACGGAAAGAAGGATCTTCTGCAACCATTTTACCGATTGCAATACCCATCTTCTCAGATCCACCTTTATCTTTAGGTGAAACAGCTATTGAAATTACTGGGTCTGGGAATACCATTGGCTCAAGTGTTGCCGGATGCTTTGGATCACAAAGAGTATGACCAGTCTGAACATTCTTCATACCTAGAACAGCAACAATGTCGCCTGCCTGAGCTGAATCTAATTCAATACGATCATCTGCTGACATTTCAACAATACGACCAATTCTTTCTGTTTTACCCGTGTAAGAGTTAAGAACGGTCGAGCCTTTTTCTAATTTACCAGAGTAAATGCGAATAAAGGTTAATGCACCGTAACGGTCATCCATGATTTTAAATGCTAGTGCGCGTAATGGCTTTTCAACATCAACAATAGCAAATTCACCTGTCTCTTCACCCTCTTCGTCTGTTTCTGGCTGAGGGTCAACTTCAGTAGGGTCAGGAAGATAATCAACAACGGCATCAAGAATTAGCTGAATACCTTTATTTTTGAATGCAGAACCTGTGTAAGTCGGGAAGAAAAGAAGTTCACGTGTACCTTTACGTATACAAGCTTTGATAACATCCATACTTGGCTCTTCGCCTTCAAGATACTTTTCCATTGCATCATCATCAAGTTCTACAGCTGTCTCTATAAGCTTTTCACGCCACTCTTCAACTTGATCAACCATATCCGCAGGGACATCTTCGATCTTATAGTTAAGCGGATCATCAGAACCATCCCATATCCATGCTTTTCGAGTAAGCAAATCTACAACGCCTGTGAAGTTATCTTCTGTTCCAATTGGAAGAACCATAACTAATGGATTTGCACCAAGTACGTCTTCAACTTGTTTTACAACACGGTAGAAATCAGCGCCTATACGGTCTAATTTATTTACGAAGATAATACGAGCAACTTCTGATTCATTCGCGTAACGCCAGTTTGTCTCTGACTGAGGCTCAACACCACCTGATGCACAAAAAACACCCACACCGCCATCAAGAACCTTAAGTGAACGATATACTTCAACCGTAAAGTCAACGTGACCCGGGGTATCAATGATGTTCATGCGGTGATCTTTCCAGAAAGTACTTACTGCAGCTGACTGGATTGTAATACCACGCTCTGCTTCTTGTTCCATGAAATCGGTAGTTGCTTCACCATCGTGAACCTCACCAATCTTGTGGATTTTACCTGTAAGGCTTAAGATACGCTCTGTTGTAGTTGTTTTACCCGCATCAACGTGTGCGAAGATGCCGATATTACGGTATTTGGATAGGTCTGTCATGACTTTAACTCTGTATTATTTACTCTATTAATTTTACTAAAATCCCATTGAAAGAGACTGCCTTTTAGACAATTGCTTTCAGCCCAGATCACTTCATTCACAGGTGGGTCGAAAAAACGCGGTATTATATAGCAAAGTCCTAATATAGGATAGGGTCAATTAGTTATTTATTAATAGAAAAAGCTGCTTTAGAATTCATCTGTTTTTCATACTTAATTACAGGATGCCTAATGCAATATTTACTAGATAAATCTAACTCTGCCATAGAGAACAAAAGCGACTGCATAGTCGTCCCTGTTTTCAGCTCAAAAAAGAAAGAAATCGCACTGCAAGACTCTGCAAAAATGATTGATATAGCAAGCGATGGAGTTATCAAAGACTTTATTGCAACGGGCGACTTCAAGGGGACCTTGGGTCAAACACAGCTCTTTTATCAGCTACCCGCTGTTAAATCTCCCCGAGTATTATTGCTAGGCTATGGGGAAATAGAAGATCTCAATGTGAAATCCATTAATAAAGCTACTAAAGCTGCTTGTAAAGCACTCAGCTCACTCAAAATCAAAAGCCTTTGCTTTTATTTGCCTGAAACATCTAATGAAATAAATGCTGAAAGTGCAGCTACCCAGATTATCATCGCACATGCAGATGCTGCTTATAAATTGCTGGATTACAAAAGTAATGATAAAAGTGAAAGCTCGCTAAAGAAAGTCAGTATAGCTCCATCTGACAACTCAAAAGGTGATTATAAAACTGCCATTAAAAATGGGGCTGCCATTGCAGAAGGTATGAAATTATCTCGTGACTTGGCTAATCATCCTGGAAATGTATGCACACCTACCTATCTAGCTAAGCAAGCAAATAAAATATCAAAGGCTTATTCTAATATAGAAATTGATATACTCGAAGAAAAGGATATGGAAAAACTGGGTATGGGAGCATTTCTCTCCGTTAGTAAAGGCAGTGATGAACCTGGAAAAATGATCGTTTTGCAATACCAGGGAGCTAAAGATAAAAAAGATGCGCCGATCGCACTAGTAGGGAAAGGAATTACCTTTGATACCGGTGGCATTTCGTTAAAACCCGGCGCCAGTATGGATGAAATGAAATTTGACATGTCAGGTGCAGCCAGCATGTTAGGGACGCTCAAGGCCTGTGCCGAAATGCAATTGCCTATCAATGTAGTGGTAGTACTCGCAGCAGCAGAAAACATGCCTAGTGCAAGAGCCACCAAACCCGGCGACATTGTTACTTCCATGGCGGGGAAAACCATAGAGGTGCTCAATACAGACGCTGAAGGTCGATTAGTGCTTTGTGATGCTCTTACCTATGTTGGGAAATTCAAACCAAGCGTGGTGATCGATACAGCCACATTAACAGGTGCATGTATTATCGCTCTGGGACATCACATCTGTGCCGTACTTTCAAACGATGATGAACTTGCCGAAGAAATCATTAATGCCGGAAATAGCATTGATGATCGTGCATGGCAATTACCCCTTGGTGATGACTACAAAAAACAGTTAAAAAGCTCCTTTGCTGATCTTGGAAATATTGGCGGTAGAGCTGCAGGGACGATTACAGCCGGATGTTTTCTTGCAGAGTTCACCAAGGATTACAAATGGGCGCATATAGATATTGCCGGTACAGCATGGACAGATAAGGATTCCACAGGTCGCCCGGTTCCCTTATTGTCTCAATATTTAATAAATCAGGCAAACACCTGAGTGACGAGTCAAAATGACCGATATTAATTTTTATGTCAGCAAGCAAGAAGGCCTTGAAAATCGTCTGAATATTGCCTATCGGCTAGTAAATCTAGCGATAAGTCGTGGTTTGAAGATTCATATTCTTACTGACAATATTGAAACTAGCAAGCAAATTGATGCATTACTTTGGTCAAAAGAACAAGCTAGCTTTATTCCTCATGCAATAGTCAATATTGAGAGTGATCAAAATCATCCAGAGCTGCAAAATCAAATTAATATTTCTCATGATTTTGAACCTCTGCATGATTGTGACTATTTGATCAATCTCTCCAATCTGCGTCCTGCATTTTTCTCTCGATTTCTGAAAGTTGCTGAAATTTTGGACAATAATGAAGAAATTTTAACCGCTGGTCGAAAACGATATTCCTTCTATCGTGACCGGGGTTATACTTTGGAATACCACAAATTATGAACCTCCTTTGAAGAATCACTCACTCACATAATATGTCACAGAATATCAATATCCCTACTGTTACAGATTTAGTTTCTGCAGGTAACCCTGATTTGAAAACTGATTCAGCAACAAATGATTTTACAAACAATATTGATGAACTAAACATACGCATAGATGAATTAGAGAATGCTATCGGGCAAAAAGACTCTGGACCAATTGGAAGAGCTTATGCCATTCGTTCTGAAGAGAGCGACGATGCACTTACAAAATAAGTATATTTTGTGGGCTTGCTACCCTCCTCAAAAGTACTGATTTAACACTCTTTTTTTCTAAAGTGAAAATACAGATATTTTTTTATCCAATAATTTGATACCATAATAAGCCCATGAAAACCCCCGCAATTAAACAAGCTTTTCGTTTGAAAAAGTACCCTGAAGAGATGGCATGGCTGTGCCTTCCTGATTCAGAGTACCCTGAAGGTATAACTGACCTGTTACGTCTTTGTGCGTCTGATTCTCAACTCGATGAATTTGCTGAGAAATATAAAATTGATGCTAAAGTCGTACATGACGTACTCATTAATTTCATCAATAAGGCAATACTTGTTGAAGGTAACTCTGACGTAAAGCTTTTAGGTACTGATAAACTCACAACACCAGAGCTTCGCAAGCTGCATTATCAGCTATTAATGAGAATTTACCACCCAGATATAAACTTATCCCCTGAAGCTAAAAATCTTGCAGGAAAAATTACATATGCCTACCAGAGACTTAAAAAAACTCAGGCCGTCATTGAAATCAACACAACCAGAAAAACCAGTAGCCCAAGAAAACCACCTAAAAGTTTCTATCGCGCTACTAGAAAAGCAGAACAAAGCATCTCAAATTTAAAAAGTGCATTTGCAGCTGTTTCTGCTATTAGTATTATGGCTCTAGTAGCCTTTGCGGGTCATATTTATGATCCCGCAAACCCAGAACTAGCTATAAACCAAGCGAAAGTAACCACTAATAAGGAACAACTCGCTACAGTAGACACAGATGGTAAAAATACCAAATCTAAAGATTCAGAGACCCCGAAATTTAAAAAGGCCTCCCTTGCTTCAGCAGCTGAAAAAGATTCAACCGAGAACCAACTTCAGAGTCTTTTAGGTAATCTTGAAACTGCTTATGAAACAGGTAATGTAAATAAAATAAAAGAAATCCTGGCAAATGCACCTGAAATCAAGAACCAAACAGAACAGCAAATTAGCAAAAAACTGGAAACACTATTTGAGATCACCAGTGAAAGAAAAATGTTACTTTATAATTTCAACTGGAGAAGTATTTCAGGGAAAATGCAGGGTAAAGGTAAATTTATATCACGTTATCAGCTAACGGGTGAGGATCAGTGGCTCACTCGCGAAGGCAGTGCATATATAACAGCCAAACAGACGAATTCAGAGCTTAAAGTTACTCACTTGGAACTGGAAAATCAATCAATCAAGTAGTAATTCTCAAGGCCTTGTACTACAAGTATCTGAGTGTCAAATTGATGGTCTTAAGGCGTTACTTGCAAAATACCATCTAGAACTTCAAATAATAGAATCAGCTATAGAAATCCCTGGTAGTTACTGGGGGAACTCAGAGGCAGGACTTATCAAAAATACTGTCTATGTGCGTGAGGACACACCTATTCACTCCATGCTTCATGAAAGCTGCCATTATATCTGCATGGACAGCCAAAGAAGAAATAAACTCAACACAGATGCTGCTGGCGATTATGATGAGGAAAATGCAGTTTGTTATCTTCAGATTTTACTCGCCCATGAAATCCAGGAAATGGGAAGCCTTCGCATGATGCTGGATATGGATAGATGGGGTTACACCTTCCGCCTGGGCTCCGCTCAGGCGTGGTTTGAAAATGATGCAGAAGATGCGTTACTTTGGCTAAAGAAATATGATTTATTAACTACTGAGCTACTGCCAAATTATAAATTACGACAATAAAGTAACGAAAAAATGAACTATTAGTCTCTATTGGCACCCCTCCTAGTTTTTTAATGAGCTTGCCGTTTGGTTGTTTAAAACGGACAACTCAGTTATTAGTGTGAAACCGTTAGGATCAGCTAATATTATTTCGAATCATGCTCAAATGATTCTATCAATACAACAGCATAAGCTGATATCCCTTCACACCTGCCAACAAAACCAAGCTTTTCAGTCGTTGTTGCTTTAACACTAACCGCGTTTATTGAAACTTCAAGGTCGTTTGCAATAATTTTTTGCATGGCAGGTATATGTGCTTGTAATTTTGGTTTTTCAGCAACGACGATACAATCACAATTGCTTAAGCGATATCCCTTTGACTTAATTAAGGACAACACACTCTTCAACAATATTCGACTATCAATACTTTTAAAACTAGAATCATTATCAGGAAAATGTAAACCAATATCACCCAGTGCCAGAGAACCCAACAAAGCATCACATAAAGCATGAATTAAAACATCCCCATCGGAATGAGCCTGCAGTGCACGCTCGTACGGGATTTTTACACCGCCTAAAATTATAAAATTACCTTCGCAAAAAGCATGTACATCATAGCCATTTCCAATACGAATCATGATGCTGTTACTCCCCTTGATAACAAATAATTAACAAGATCAAGGTCTTCTGGATGGGTAACTTTTACATTATTTCCACTGCCTTCAACGATAAGAGGGCTTTCCCCAGTGATCTCTATTGCAGACGCTTCGTCGCTGATTTCAATGTTTTTCTCGAAGCAATACTTGAGTGCCTCATTCAATTTACCCAGTCTAAACATCTGCGGGGTTAAAGCATGCCATAGATTTTCGCGATCTTCAGTTTTTGAAATTTGCAAAGTATCTGGTGAAGTTCGCTTCATCGTATCTCGAACCGGTGTCGCGAGGATTCCACCAACACAATCATCATCCCTAAGTGCAAGCAACGCATCGATGTCTTTCTTTGAGAGACACGGACGTGCTGCATCATGAACCATAACCCAGCTATCCTCGGATGCGTTTTCTACCACCAATAGATATTCGAGCGCACTCATAACTGAATCACTGCGCTCATTTCCGCCATCTACCGTATACAGAGGTTTATCCGAACTATTATTACGCAAGTGATTCCAATATTCATCTTCTGAGCTAAGCGCTACGATAATTCCATTAACAGCAGGATTCTGACTGAAGCACTCTAGCGTATGTTCGATAATGGTCTTATTGTTTATTTTTAGGTACTGCTTGGGCGTTTCAGTTTGCATCCGCTTGCCAATACCAGCCGCTGGAATGACAACCCAGACTTGCTGAGAAACAGATTCATTCATTGATTATTTTTTTATCTGGAGTTTCTGGCTGTTTCTCATTTTTTTCTTCTGTTTTTACAGCTTCCTTATTTTCTTCTGGTTGCAGAATAACTTCATAGTAAGTTTCACCTTTTTTGGTCATTCCTAACTGGCTACGAGCGCGTTCTTCTAGTGCTTCCTTACCTGAAGAAACGTCATCCAGCTCTGCCTGAATTTTACGTATCTGCTCTTTTTTTTCTTTATTGGCAGTTTCCTGCACCAGCTTTCTATCATCTATTCTCCAGCGATCTGGGTAGCTACCCGGTCCTACCCATAATCCTACAAGTAGCAGAATTAACAACAAGGAGAAGATGATTAGTAAGGCTTTCATTAAAACATTATATCAATATTAATTATTAGAGTGACCAATAAATTATGACAAGTGACTAAAAGCTGTTTTACCCGCATACACGCCATTACTACCCAGCATATTTTCAATCCGGATTAGCTGATTATATTTTGCAATACGATCAGAACGCGACAAAGATCCTGTTTTAATTTGTCCAGCATTGGTTGCTACTGCCAAATCAGCAATAGTGGTATCTTCTGTTTCACCAGAGCGATGTGATACTACCGCAGTATATTGAGAGTCGTGCGCCATCTTAATAGCTTCAAGCGTTTCCGTTAAAGTACCAATCTGGTTAAACTTGATTAAAATAGAATTAGCGATACTTTTATCAATCCCCTCGCGCAGAATATTAGGATTGGTCACAAATAAGTCATCACCCACCAACTGGATTTTATCACCCAATCTTTTGGTCAACACATCCCAACCGTCCCAATCCGCTTCATCCAGACCATCTTCGATAGTGATAATCGGGTACTGTTTTACCCAATTTTCTAGGTAATCCACCATGCCTGCTGCATCAAAACTTTTGCCTTCTGATGCTAAAACATATTGTCCATCCTTATAGTATTCGGATGCGGCACAATCAAGCCCCAGATAAATATCTTTACCAGCGGTGAAACCAGCATTGTCAATCGCTTCAAGAATAACTTCTATCGCTTCTTCATTGGATGATAAGTCAGGTGCAAAACCACCCTCATCGCCAACCGCCGTATTCATACCACGTTTGCTCAGGACTGATTTGAGATTATGAAAAACCTCAGTGCCGTAACGAACTGCTTCTGCAAGACTAGGGGCGCCAACTGGTACTATCATGAATTCCTGCATATCAACGCTATTATCAGCATGTTCACCACCATTAATGATATTCATCATCGGCACGGGTAACTGAAAGTTACTAGTACCTGAGCCAAACATAGCACCCAGGTATTGATACAGCGCAATTCCTTTTTCATTCGCTGCCGCATGCGCACTTGCCAAGGATGCAGCCAATAATGCATTTGCGCCCAGACGACCTTTATTATCAGTACCATCTAGTTCGATCATGGCTTTATCAATTCCGGCTTGATCGCTTACATCCATACCCTTGATACAATCTGCAATTTCATTATTTACATGAGCCACTGCCTTTGATACGCCCTTGCCCATAAAACGAGAATTATCACCATCACGTAATTCAATTGCCTCACGCGCACCCGTAGATGCTCCAGACGGTACAATGGCTCTACCTGTAGTACCGCTAGCCAGCGTAATCACAGCTTCTACTGTGGGATTACCACGCGAATCAATGACTTCGCAAGCTTCAATGTTTTTGATTTCAGACATTATGTCTCCGTTAAAAGTTTAATTTAATTCTTGGTGTAAAGCACTCTGTAAACATTAATAGATATTAATGAGAAGGTCTATGAACTATGCTACCTTAAGGAATCTCTGAATAACCTAGGTAAAATTCTATAAGTCTCTAGGGCATCATATCCTAGACGCACTTTGCAGGGAATGCTTATTGCCTTCACAAAAAGTGTAACAACGGAGATGATGCCCTAGAGGCTTACCCTGCGGGGCTTAGCCAAGTTTCCAATTTCT
>Ga0209633_10004602_pt1 | contig 12345 bp, 7 predicted proteins | sample Cruoilmetagenom1_FD_187290 | JGI IMG/M metagenome (GOLD analysis project Ga0209633, IMG submission 187290) | Oil polluted marine microbial communities from Coal Oil Point, Santa Barbara, California, USA - Sample 1 (SPAdes) (version 2) | ecosystem: Environmental > Aquatic > Marine > Oil seeps ... | reverse complement strand
TTTTAGTATCATTTCATTGACAACAATCGATAATATAGTAGAAAGTGACGTAAAAACAGAAGGAGATACTTATTATAAATATATGGAAGAAGATTTTTTCTATATAGGAAACAATAGTTTTACTTCCTTATCAAGTACTTTCGAAGGTTATGGGATGGAAGTTGAAGCTGATGCTCTTCACTTTTACGACAATTAAGGTTTAAAAGCACTTCTTCCCGAAGTGCTTTTTTTATATGTTATTGCAAGGATAAAATATAAAAAGGAAGTACAAATTAGTTTGTACTTCCTTTAACTTTAATATCTATTCGGTTACGTTCTTTTCAGTATAGATAAAACTTTGAGAATGAATTACATAATCTTCATATTCACCATTACTATCATTTAAGTTAATATCAGCTTCAATTTGAAGTAAATATTGAGTACCATCAAATCCATCAATATCCATAGTAACTGAATTATCTCCATCATTCAATTTTTCACTATCAATTATTTCATAGACTTCATCATCTTCATCATATTCATATAGATAAACAAATACATCATCAAAAATAACACCCGAAGAGTCTGGAAGTTCAACACCATTTACATCAAATACTATCTCATCATCATCTACAACCAAATTTGTAATAACCAACGGCTGAACTTCTTTTGCCATTGTATGGAATGTATATCTTGCAACTTCTCCAGTAGTACCGCTGTATTCACCTGTAACTATTAAATAATAATCATAGTCAGACCATAAATTAAAGATGTTCATAGTTGTTCCAGATGAAATTGTATGCACACTACCAACTAAATTATCTCCTTGATCATAAACTGCAACATTCAACACTGAAGAATCTGTAATGTCAAATGAATCGTCTAGTAATGCAGTATATGTTATTGACTCGTCATTTTCAATTACGTTATCAATTATTACAAGTGGAACTGTTGAAACTATCTCTGAAATTAATTCTTCTCCTATAAATGGAGGTGTTCCATCATTATATGTATAATCAGCTATAATCTTAAGTTCATATTCAACACCAAACTCTAAATCTATTAGTGCTGTCCCAATATTATTACCAGGCACAAGAATAATTTCAAAAGTTGTAATTGCACCATCTTTAAATAATACTGCTTTTAAATTATCAATAATTGCATCATCATCATCAATAACAATGGCGTCAAAGGTAATAGAGTTATTGTCTGAAATAATGTTTTCTAGTTCTGCAGTAGGTTCTTCTTTTGCTTCAGGTATTGGTGTATCTGAAGAATCCAGCAAAAAGTCGTTTTCTTGAACACTACCGTCATTTAGATTTATATCTGCATAAATATCAACTTTATATCTTAATCCTGAAGTTAATCCCGTAATTTCAGCTGTATTCCCAAATTCATCTAATGCCCATGGTTCTCCAACAGGTACATTGTTTAAAGTTAAGATTGCAACAAGAGATCCAGGAACTATCGCTTGGTCTTTATCGTTTATATCATAGTATACAGTCACAGAATCAGTATCTACATTTAAATCACTAATAAAGACATCTGGGAATTCTTTTTCAGGTGTCATAATAAATTCAGAACCTATTTGAACTCCACTTACAATTCCAGAACCGTCATCCACTTCATAATCAGCCGAAACAACCAACCAATATTCTGCGTCAGACATTAAATTTTCAAAGATTACGTGTGTAGTTCCTACAGTAATAAGTTTACTTTCAACAAGTACTCCTTCTGTATATACAGAAACTTGAATCATATCGTCAACTATAGTTTCATCGCTATCCATCACTCTTATATCTGCTTCAATAGAGATAGCACTCTCATCTAAATTAAGAATTTCAGCAACTGGTGCTTTTTCATTTTCAGTAACTAATACCGTTTTAAATAATACCATATCTAGTTTAATACCAGATCCATCTTGTAGATTATAATTCCCAACAATATAAACACTATAAATTTGCTCATATTGAATAAGATAATTAAACACTAATTCAGTTTGATTTTCATCAAATTGAATTGTTTGAATAGCTACATCATTTTCATATAATGTTGCTACTAAGGCATTTTGTATTGTACTATTTCTATCTTCAACACTTAAATTTAAGATAACATATCCTTGTTTTGCGATAACTTCTGATACAAAAACTGCTGGTACTGATTTTTCATCAGTAGTAAAGTTTTCTGAGAATATTATCTGATTGGTTCTAACTGGACTACCATCATTAAGATCATAAGAAGCTTCGATTTCAACTGTAAATTCAAAACCAGATAATAAATTATACAATTGAAAATCTACTTTATATTCTTCAATTGGAGCAGACTGTTTTAGTTCACCATTCACATATAACTTAGCAATCAGTGTGTCTTTATCAATAATATTTGCTTGATCTTCAATGTTAATGTCAAATGAAACACGATTTTCATCTACTTTTAAATTAACAATACTTGGTGTAGGTACAATACTTTCTAAAGTACTAAATGTATAAGTGTAAAGAACATTATCTCTTGTTTCTCCAGCACCATCATTTAGGTTATAATCACTTAAAACTTTAACTTCATATTCTTGATCACTCAATAATTCATTAAACATCAGACTTGTAGAGCTTCCTAAAAGAGGAATTATTTCTTCTAACTCGCCATCTTTAAATACTCCAACATATATACTGCCTTCTGTAGTTACATTATCTGTATCTTCATAAGAAACATTAAAGACAATACGATCACTTGAAACTGTAGCGTTACTAATTATTGAAACAGGTTTCGCATTAGAATTAGTAACAAATACTCCACTAAACAATAACATGTCATCATTTAATCCATTATTATCATCTAAATCATAACTTGCTCTTACTCTAATTTCATAATTTCTATTGGAAGATAAGTCATTAAATTCAACAAGAACTTGTCCAGTAGTAATCATCATTTCATCTATTTTAACTACTCCTGAATATAATTCAGCAACAAGTGAACCAGGAATAATTACATCATCATCATCTTCAATCAATAATGGAACTTGTAAAGAATAATTTGATGCAATTGGAGTTCCTCTTTCAACTGTTGGTACATTCTTAAAAGTACTAATTTTAAAAGAGTTATTAGAATTCACTAAAAAACTCTTGCTCAAAGATCCATCCGCATAAAATATTTCGTCTATACTATAAATTACCTCTCCAAGTCCATTCCCAATACTTAAATCAAAGCTTACTAATTGATTTGTAGATTCATCATCAAATCTAGCTGAGAAAAACTTAAACCCATTAATCATTACAGATGTAATTTCTGCATCCGATGGGTTATCCAAAGTTATTTTTACTTTAACAACATCGTTTTTAGCTTTATAAAAAGTTACTAATCCCCCACCATCTTCAGGTGAAATAGAATCAATTGACACTCCTGTATATTTTGGAATAGTAATCTCTCCATCATCACCACATGCTGATAACGTGAGACCAATTAGCATTAACCCTAAAAATATTAATATTTTTTTCATAGTACATCCTCCATATCATAAATATATATTTAATAATATATTTTATTGTTCACATGAAACTTTCTATTTATAATTTTATCATAAAAATGAGCTATAAGCAATATTTTATGGCCTTGTAGTGCTTTTTTTAGTTTAATATAAATTGTTAGGTTATATTTATCTCATACATATTTTGATAAAAGAAAAGCTGTTGAGATTTAAACCAAATATGATTTCAATCTTAAACAGCTTCTTTCAATTAAAATTTCTTAATACATTCTCCAACTACTTCACTTATTGTAGGATGAGCGTGTATTATGTTTTGATACTCATAAATATTAATTTTTTTATACATAATTGTTGTTAATTCATGAATTAAATCTGATGCATGTGTACCGATAATGTGTGCTCCAACTAAGATATCATTTTCATCAACAATCATCTTAACAAATCCATCCGTTTCATTTAAACATTCAGCTTTAGCATTGGTTTTAAACAAATACTTATTTGTTCGATATGTCTTCCCGTTCAACTCTTGTTCAGTTACTCCAATATTTGCAATCTCAGGAAAGCTAAATACGACACTAGGAACCTGATTGAAATTAACTTCAATATCTTTGCCTAAAATGTGAGAAACAGCTCTGTATCCATCATATGTAGCCTTATGAGCTAACATTAAGATACCAGTAACATCTCCAATAGCGTAAATTCCTTTAATATTGGTTTCAAAATTACTATTAACCTTAATTCCTGAATTTTCGTACGCAATTCCAAGTTTATCTAGTTCTAGATTCCCAAAACTTGGAGAACGACCAGTTGCCAGTAAAACATAATCAGTTTCTATTTCTAACATCTTACCTTTACTTTCAACAATAGCATAATATTTATTATCTTTTTTAACTACTTTCTTTAAAGCTGACTTAGTATGAATTTTAAGTCCACTACGCTTAAATAAGTTACGTGCGCGTTTTTTAATATCCTTGTCTAACGGAGGTAATATTTCATCTAAATACTCAACCAAAGTTACTTCACAGTCAAAATGATTAAAGATAGTTGCTATTTCACACCCAATAACTCCAGCTCCTATCACCACCATTTTTTTAGGAAATGTTTTTAAACTTAAGATATCTTCAGAATCATGAACGATATCTAAATCATTACCTTCAAATGGAATTCGTTTAGGGACAGAACCGGTAGCTATAATGATATTTTTAGTTTCAATTATTTCACCATTCACTTCTACTTCTGTAGGAGACAATATTTGTGCAGTTCCTCTTATAAGCTCAATATCAAGTTTCTTAATTGAAGTTAAAATATTATTAACTTGATTAGAGACAATCATTTCTTTTCTTGATTTTATTGTTTCATAGTTAACTTTAAAACCATCAACTTCTACACCAAATATACCAAGATCTTTCATATCTTTAATTGCTTTAGCATTATGATATAAAGCTTTTGTAGGAATACATCCATAATTTAAACATGTTCCTCCTACTATATGCTTTTCAATTAATGTAACATTCAGCCCATGTTCTTTCGCATAAATAGCAGTGTCGAATCCACCAGGTCCAGCACCAATAATTACTAAATCTCTCATTCTAATAGATCACTATATTTAACTAGTGGCTTTCTTGCAGCTGTTGCTTCATCTAATCTTTTAACAAGAGTATTATAAGGTGCACCTTTAACAAGTTCTGGATTTACTCTTGCTTCTTCAGCTACAGTTCTCATTACTGCAATAAAATCGTCAAGTGTTGCTTTACTTTCTGTTTCAGTTGGTTCTATCATTAATGACTCTTTAAATGTTAATGGGAAGTAAATAGTTGGTGGGTGAACGTCATAATCAAGTAATCTTTTAGCTACATCTAATGTAGTTACATGTTCTGATTTATCAATTAAACCGTCAAACACAAACTCATGTTTACAAATACCTTTTATAGGTAATAAATAATCAGTTTTTAATGATTCTTTAATGTAGTTAGCATTTAAGACGCTATATTTACCAATATTAGCCATATTTTCTTTACCCATTGTTAATAAATATGTATATGCTTTAATAACTACACCAATGTTTCCGTAAAAATGAGTAACTTGTCCAATTGAATCTTCGTTTGAATCTTCAATTATGTATTCATCACCTTGTTTTTTAATTACAGGACTTGGTAAGTATTTAACTAAATGTTCAACTACTCCAACCGGACCACTTCCTGGTCCTCCTCCACCATGAGGTGTTGAAAATGTTTTATGTAGATTTATATGCATTATATCAAATCCCATATCACCTGGACGTGCTAAACCTAAAATTGGATTAAGGTTAGCTCCATCATAGTAAAGTAATCCACCAACATCATGAACTAATTTAGCGATTTCTAAAATATCTTTTTCAAAGACACCTGCAGTATTAGGATTCGTAAGCATAATTCCAGCAATTTCATCATTCAATAATAATTTTAAACTTTCAATATTTACAGTTCCATCAATATTTGACTTAACTTCAATAGCTGTGAAACCTGCGATAGTTGCACTTGCCGGATTGGTCCCATGTGCACTATCAGGAACAATTACCTTAGTTCTTTTTGTATCATTTCTGTCCATATGATATTTTCTCATAATCATTAAACCAGTAAGCTCACCATGAGCTCCCGCGAATGGATTTAAACTATATGTGTGTAGACCACTTAATTCACTAAGGATTCTTTGAGTCTCATAATATATTTCTAAAACACCTTGAATTGATTTTAAAGGTGCATAAGGATGTAAACTAAATTGGCTCATGTTTGAAATATCTTGATTAATTTTAGGATTGTATTTCATAGTACAAGAACCTAAAGGATAAAATCCTTTTTCAACTCCAAAGTTTTTAGCACTTACATTTGTGTAATGTCTTACTGCTTCTAACTCACTTACTTCTGGTAAGTTAGCTTCTGTTTTTCTTAATAAATTTTTAGGTATGTTATATGATTTAAATTCACTCTTAGGTAGGCTATATCCAACTCTATCTTTATTTGAAATCTCAAATATTAAACTATCGTAAAACATTATAACGCCCCCAATATAGAAACGAGTTTATCAATCTCTGCTTTAGTCCGTTTTTCTGTCGCACTAAACAGTAATACATTTTTCATATTATCATCATATTTACCTAAATCAAGAGGACCTAAAATACCCTCATCATATAATTTATCAGTAATTAAATCTGCATCTAATTCAGTTTTAATTGCTACATCTTTAAAAAATTCATGATTAAATACTTTTTCAAATTTTGGCAACTTAGTTACTTCATCAAATAAGTAATGAGTTGCATTATAACTATTAGTTTGCACTTCTACTAATCCTTTTTTACCCATAATAGCTAAGTAAATAGTAACTAGTAACGCAATTAAACTTTGATTTGAACAAATGTTTGAATTAGCTTTTTCACGTCTTATATGTTGTTCACGAGCTTGTAATGTTAACACAAAAGCACGTTTTCCTTCGCTGTCTTTTGTTACTCCACAAATTCTACCAGGCATTTTACGCATTAACTTTTTAGTCGTTGCCATATAACCAATGTATGGTCCACCAAATTGTAATGGTATACCTAAAGATTGTCCATCTCCAACCGCGATATCTACACCGTATTCAGCTGGACTTTTTAAGACACCAAGCGTTGCAGGATCGCTATTCATAATGAAGATTCCTTTGGTCTCATCTAGAATTTCTCTAAACTCTGAATAATCTTCAATAATTCCATAATAATTAGGATTTTGAACAATCAAACCTGCATATTCTTTCGAATTTTTATTTTTTAAATCATCAATGTCTGTGATTCCATTATTATCTTTAATAAAGTCAACTTTAAGACCTCTGTATAAAGCATAAGTTTCAACAACCTTTATAATATTTGGATTAACAGTTTTTGATACTAAAATGGTATCTCTTTTACGAGCAGCAGTTGCCATAAACATAGCTTCAGCAGTCGCAGTTGCTCCATCATACATTGATGCATTTGATACATCTAATCCTGTTAATTCACAAATCAAACTTTGATACTCAAAAATATATTGAAGTGTACCTTGAGAAATTTCAGGTTGATAAGGTGTATAAGCAGTTAAAAACTCTTGTCTTTCAATTAAATGTCTAATAACTGAAGGTGTATAGTGATCATATGCTCCTGCACCAACAAAAGGAATTAGTTCCTTATTTTTAGCTGCAAGGTCATTAAATCTTTTATATATTTCAAGCTCACTATGACTTTTAGGTAGATCTAAATCACGATTCATCAATTCCGATGGAATCTCCGCGAATAAATCATCAATATTGTCAACTCCAATTACCTCTAACATTTCTTTGATATCTGATTGTGTATGAGGTAAATATTTAAACATATTGTTTCCTCCTATTCGCAGATTTCTTTATATTGAGCTGCGTTTAATAAATGTTCTAATTCTGATTTGTCACCTATTTCTACTTTGACAATCCAGTTTTCAAATGGATCTTCATTTAATAACTCTGGAGCATCTTCAAGTTCAGTATTAACTTCTACAACTGTACCAGAAACTGGACTCATAATATCTGAAGCAGCTTTTACAGATTCGATAGCCCCTAATTCTTCACCAGCAACTAAATCATCATCTTCTTCAGGTAATTCAACAAAAACTATTTCTCCTAAACTATCTTGTGCATAATCTGTAATTCCTATAAATGCAAATCCGTCTTCTACTTTTACCCATTCATGTGTATTAGCATAAAATAAACCTTCAATAATTTTACTCATCTTTTTTCCTCCTAATTTTCTTTATAGCTTTTTGTATAGAATTTTTTATTTCTTACAACAACTTTTTTCATTTTATTTCTAATTTGAACTTCTAATTCTGTCCCTTTTTTGTCAAATGGTCTATCAATCATAGCCATCGCAACTGTTTCACCTGTACTAGGTGATTTATATCCAGTAGTAATATACCCTACTTTAGTACCATCTTTAAATACTTCATATCCGTGTCTTAATATTCCTTTATCTAATAACTGTAACCCAACTATTCTTCTTGTAGTTTTTTCAGCTTTTTGTTTTACTAGAATATCTTTACCTATAAAATCACCAGCATTTAGTCTTACTGCAATGCTTGCAAGTCCAGCTTCAAGAGGTGTTATATCTTTACCAAGTTCATTCCCATAAAGTGGAAGTGAAACTTCAAAACGTAATGTATCTCTACACCCTAAACCTGCAGGAGAAATATTTTCTCCACCGGCTTCTAATAGTTCTTTCCAAATTGTTTTAATTTCTGATTCATATCCATAGATTTCAAATCCATCTTCTCCAGTATATCCAGTTCTAGATACTAGAACATTCTTACCGTTAATTAACATCATACTGAATGTGAAAAATTTTAAAGAACTTAAATCATAATCAGTTAACTTTTGTAAAATTTCTTCTGCAAGAGGTCCTTGTAAAGCCACTTCAGAAAGATTATCTGATTCATTTGTTAAAACACAATCAAAAACATGTTGTTTTGTTGCCCATGCAAAATCTTTATCTGCATTTGATGCATTTACAACCATAATATAAAACTCATCATGGACTTTATATACAAGCAAATCATCTACAACTCCACCATTTTCATAAAGCATCATTCCATACAATACTTGTCCGTCAACCATCAAAGAAACATCATTTGTAAAGATATAATCTACAAATTTTGTTGCTTCTTTCCCTTTGACATAAAATTCACCCATATGAGAAACATCAAAGATTCCTGCTTTTTCTCTTACGTAGTTATGTTCTTCTGTAATAGATGTATAAATTAGCGGCATTAAAAATCCTCCAAAATCTACCATTTGTGCGTTTAACGCAACGTGTTCATCGTATAATACTGTCTTCTTCATTATCTCACTCTCCTTTAAATTGTTCTAAAGCATGATATGAACTTCTAACAAGAGGTCCACTTGCTACATATCTAAATCCTTTTTCTTTACCTTGAACTTTATATAAATCAAATCTTTCTAATTCTACATATTCTTTAACAGCAATATGTAATTTTGATGGTTGTAAGTATTGTCCTATTGTAATTATATCACAACCAATACCTCTTAAGTCATCCATTAAATCTAAAACTTCATCCTTTTTCTCACCGATCCCTACCATAATACCAGATTTGGTAAGCATATTGGGATTTATTTCTTTCGTAGTTTTTAATAAATTCAAACTTCTATTATAATCAGCATTATCTCTAAAGCCTTTATATAATCTTTTAATTGTTTCTAAATTATGATTAATAACATCTGGTCCTGCATCAATAACCTTTTTCAAAGATTCATAATCTCCCATAAAGTCGGGTATTAGTACTTCAACTGTCATTTGTGGTCTTTCTTTTTTAAGTAAATTAATACATTTCACGAATTGATCACTACCGTAATCACTTAAATCATCTCTAGTTACTGACGTGATTACAACATGTTTTAGATCCATTAATTCAGCTGCTTTTAATATATTAGCTGGTTCAGTAGGATCAATTTCATCAGGTTTACCGTGAGTAACATCACAAAAACTACAATTTCTAGTACAATGTGTACCTAAAATCATAAAAGTTGCTGTTTTATTCGAAAAACATTCTAACTGATTAGGGCAACTTGCTTCTTGACAAACAGTATGTAAATTATGTTGACTAAGTAATGCCTTTATTTTTTTTGTTTCTTTGTTTAGGTTAGCCATATCAATTTTTAAATAATCAGGTTTGCTTATTCTTCTTTTAACAGGTTTCTCAAAAAACAATTGTAAAAACTCTGAAGTTTTAAGTTTGTAAAAATATTCTTTTACTTTAAAAGTTTTAACTACATTTAAAAACGATTCATAATTATATTGTACTCCAATAAAAGCGTTTTCAAAATCTTGTATTTTTTTGAGACTAAAATAGTCTCCATTTATCTTGATATTTTTAACTATATCATTCTTAATTTCCAAGAAAACTGTAAAGTTTCCTGCATCAAATTTCTTTTTAACTTTCAAACTATATTTTGGACTCTTTCCATAGTTCCAATCATCAGTGAAATACTTGTTTGAATACTCAACTATTTTCTCAATATTTAGTGTGGTTAAATCTATTCTTTTTGTAGCAATTTTATCGACTAAATAATCATAAAATTCATCGATTGACATTTCCAATTTTTCTCCTATATTACAAACCCTAGCTTTAACACTACTAACAGCATTACTTGATAGTTTAGATTTATCTGGAGTTAAACTTCCAACTAGGTTGTTAAAATCACTATTAAATAGAATTGTACCATGGATAACCATTTTATCTTTATAAATATATTCCGCATTTCCACTAAACTTTTTCCCATCGGATAAAATGTCATTTCTTCCCGTAAAAGAAGCATTTATCCCTAACTCTTTAACTGAATCTACTATATGTTTAACGTGTCCTTCAAAGATATTCTTATGACTACTTTTATTAGTGATAAAAGAAAACTGGAAACATCCAGGATCAGTATAAACTGCTCCTCCTCCACTACTCCTTCTAACTATTTTTATATCATTATCTTTAATGAATTTTGAGTCTATTTCTAGACTAGTAACTTGATGTCTCCCTATCATTACAGTAGGCTTAGTACTCCACAATAAAAAGATGTCTCCATCATAACTGTAATCTTTAATTAGATATTTCTCTAAACCAAAATAAAAACCACATTCATTTGTAGTATTACTTTTAGTATCAATATAAAGCATTTTTCCACCAGCTTTCTACATAATAATAATACCATAAAAGATAAAAAATAAAAGAAAAAATATCAAAAAAAAGACAAGAATTTCTTGTCTTTTATTTCACTTCAAATTTCTCTTTAAATTTATCATCAAATCTTAATCTAGCTTGTTTATGAGCAGGTACAATTATTTCTTTGTTTGTCTGAGGATTCATTGCTTTTTTAGCTGGCATTTCGATAGTTGTAAACTTACCAAATCCTGGAATATTTACATCTTTTCCACTAGCCAATGTTTCTTTTACAACTTCAGCAAAGTATTTTAAGAATTTATTGCTCTTATTCTTACTAATTCCCGTTTCTGCTTCAATATATTGAATAACGTCAGCTTTTGTTTTTTTAACTTCTTTTGCTTTAACAGGTTTAGGAGTTATTACTATTTCTTTATCTTCAACTACTTTTGGTTCTTCAACTACTTTTGATTCTTCAACTACTTTTGATTCTTCAACTACTTTTGGTTCTTCAACTACTTTTGATTCTTCAACTACTTTTGATTCTTCAACTACTTTTGGTTCTTCAACTACTCTTGATTCAACCAAAGTTTTAAATTTATCATCGTATCTTAATCTTGCTTGTTTATGAGCAGGTACAATTATTTCTTTATTTGTTTGAGGATTCATAGCTTTTTTAGCTGGCATTTCTATAGTTGTAAACTTACCAAATCCAGTAATATTTACATCTTTTCCACTAGCCAATGTTTCTTTAACAACTTCTGCGAAGTATTTTAAGAATTTATTACTCTTATTCTTACTAATACCTGTTTCTACTTCGATATATTGAATAATATCAGCTTTTGTTTTTTTAATTTCTTTTGGTTTAGCAGGTTTTGGAGCCACCATTTTTTCTGGAATTTCTTTTACTTCTTGTTTTGATTCTTCTTCTACTAGCTCCTCTTGTTTCGCTTGTTCTAATTTTTCTTGTTCTAATTTTTCTTGTTCTAATTTTTCTTGTTCTAATTTTTCTTGTTCAAGTTTTTCTTGTTCAAGTTTTTCTTGTTCAAGTTTTTCTTGTTCAAGTTTTTCTTGTTCAAGTTTTTCTTGATTAAGTTTTTCTTGTTCAAGTTTTTCTTGTTCAAGTTTCTCTTGTTCAAGTTTCTCTTGTTCCATTGCTTCTTTTTTGATTTTCTCACGCATTAATCTTTCTTCTTTTAGTTGTTC
>Ga0209633_10004601_pt1 | contig 12345 bp, 9 predicted proteins | sample Cruoilmetagenom1_FD_187290 | JGI IMG/M metagenome (GOLD analysis project Ga0209633, IMG submission 187290) | Oil polluted marine microbial communities from Coal Oil Point, Santa Barbara, California, USA - Sample 1 (SPAdes) (version 2) | ecosystem: Environmental > Aquatic > Marine > Oil seeps ... | reverse complement strand
AGCCAATATTATTTAAAGCAAAGTATTTTCCTAGTTTTACAGCATCGTTTTTATATACCGCATTAAAACCAATACTCGACCCACAAAAAACAGCAATCCTATTCATAGACTAGATTTTATTGATTACATAACTTTTGTAAAAATAAGCAAACCTTTGATATTATTTCGTTAGATTTTTATAAATTCGTTTTATCAATCAAAAACACAAAAACCCAGTTTTTATAATATTTACATGCATAAAACTACCCAACAATACGATAAAATTATAGGCAAATGTCGTTCACTTTTTATTGATAAAATGACAGATTATAGTAGCGCTTGGCGTATTTTACGCTTACCTTCTTTAACAGATCAAATTTTTATCAAAGCACAAAGAATTAGACAGCTTCAAGAGAATAATGTTAGAAAAGTAGATGAAGATGAAATACCTGAGTTTATAGGAATCATCAATTATTCTGTAATGGCATTGATTCAAATAGAAAAAGGGATTGTTGACCAACCAGATTTGGGTGTAGAAGAAGCAACAAATTTATATGATAAGCACATTGCTGAAACCAAACAATTGATGGAAAATAAAAACCACGATTATGGTGAAGCATGGCGCGAAATGCGAGTAAGTTCATTAACAGATTTGATATTACAAAAGTTACTTCGTGTGAAACAAATTGAAAATAATAGAGGTAAAACAATAGTTTCTGAAGGTATTGATGCAAATTATCAAGACATGATTAATTATGCAGTTTTTGCTTTGATACTTTTGAATGAGGGTAATTAGTAAATTGAATTTTATAACAAAACAATGAATATATTAACACAAATTGCAAGGTTATTAGTTGCTATAACTTTTATTTTTTCGGGTTTTGTAAAATTGGTTGATCCACTTGGTTCTGCCTATAAATTTGAAGAATATTTTGGTGTTGATGTATTGAATTTAGAATTTTTGAGTCCGTATGCTTTACAATTTTCAATTGTTTTGATTTTAGCAGAAATTATGCTTGGTGTGATGTTACTCGTTGGTTACAAGCCTAAATTGACTGTTTGGAGTTTGTTTTTTATTACACTTTTGTTTTTGTTTTTAACATGGTATTCTGCTTATTATGATAAAGTTACAGATTGTGGCTGTTTTGGAGACGCTATAACTTTAACACCTTGGGAAACTTTTTATAAAAATATTATCCTTATCGGATTAATTCTCTTTTTGATAAAAAACGTTTATGATATTCAACCAATACTTTCTGAATCGTTTGTGAAAATTGTGTCTTTAATTTCACTTGTTAGTTTTATATTCATTACTTTTTATGTGTTAAAACATTTGCCAATTATTGACTTTAGAGCCTATGCAGTTGGAAAAAATATTCCCGAAGGTATGTTAATTCCAGCAGGAGCAGAAAAACCTGTTTTTGAAGATACTTGGACTTATCATGTAGATGGTGAAGATAAAGAATTTACAACCGAAGAAAAACCTTGGAATATAAAAGGAGCAACCTTTGTTGATAGAAAAACCAAAACTATTGCAAAAGGATATGAACCACCAATTCACGATTTTACTATGGAAAGAAATGGTGAAGATATTACAGAAAGGTTGATGCAAAAAGAAAGGTTAATGCTTTTTGTAGCTTATGATTTACATAAAGCAGCTGATAAAGGTTTACTTAAAATGAAAGAAGTTAGTGAAAATGCCTTGCAAAATGGTTATACTGTTTATATGCTTTCGGCATCAACAGAAGAAGACTATTTAAAAATTAAAAATAAATATGATTTTGAATTTGAATTAATTTTTTGCGATGAAACAACTTTAAAAACAATTGTAAGATCTAACCCTGGTATAGTAAGTTTAAATAAAGGCACTATTACTGGAAAATGGAGTTGGGTAGATGCAGATAAAATAAAATATTAAAAAAGGAACTCAAAATGAAACAAGCTTTATTAGTGTTTTTAGGTGGAGGTTTGGGTAGTGTTGCGCGATATTTATTAAGTGTTAAACTCAATAATTTTGAAAATGCCCTGCCTTTTGGTACAATGCTCGCAAATATTTTGGGTAGCTTAATTATTGGTTTGATTTTTGGCTATACTGCAAAATCAGGAGCATTAACCGAAAATCATTCGTTATTGTTGGCAACAGGTTTTTGTGGTGGTTTTACAACATTTTCTACGTTTGCTTATGAAAATCATTTGTATATAAAAAATGGAGATTACTTTAGTTTTTTGCCTTATATGGCAATTACTTTTATTTTAGGGATTACTGCTGTTTTTTTAGGTTTGTATTTGGCAAAAATATTTTAGTTTATAAGTATTAGATAACTTTCAATTTTTTCCATTACCAAATTATCAATGCTTGTCATAAGCCTTTACTCCTGCATTAATTTCAATATTTAAATGATTTGCCTTTGGTGGAATCGGACAAGAATATTTACCATTATACGCACAATAAGGATTGTAAGCTCTATTAAAATCAATAATAACAGTATTTTCTTTAGTAGTCTTTAAATCAATATATCTACCGCCTCCATAAGTGCTTTCGGCATTTGTTTTATCCGTAAAGGGTAAAAATAAGTAATCTTCAAAATCGGCAGTTAAAAGTAATTTTTGATTTTGATAAATATGCAAAACATGTTCAATGCCATCTATTTTAAATGTTGCACTTGCATAAACTTTATAAATTGGAAGTCTGTCTGTAGTGGTTTGCATTTTAAAAGGCTTGCTATTTTCAAAAAACTCTAATTTTGCTGTGACAATATAATTTGAATCTATAGGGAAAAAGTCAAGGGCTTTAAAAGTTTTTAGATCATCATCCGTAAGTGGGCTTTTTTCTTTAGTAGCAAATTCTTTATTCAGTTTATCTTGAAATTTTTTTGCATCTTTTATGTGTTTGCTTTGTTGTGCAAACATGTTAACATGCACACAGATTAATGCAATAATTAGTATTTGTTTCATGATAAAAATTTTATTACTCAAATATAGGTATATTTTATAGAGCTATATGATTTAAATATTAATAATCAAATATAAAAACCACGCTTTAATTATATTTACAACATGCTAACTAAAATTATTACACCTTATAAAGGACTATCAAAAGAAGTGTGGTTTTTAGCCCTAACCACATTGGTAAATAGAGCAGGAGCAATGGTGATTCCTTTCTTATCATTATACCTTACCAAATATCTAGGTTTTACCTTAGGCCAAGTAGGGTGGATTATGACTTTTTACGGTTTAGGATCTGTAGTAGGTGTTTTTGTTGGTGGTAAACTTGCCGATAAAATTGGCTATTACAAGGTAATGTATACCAGCTTGTTTTTAACAGGAGTAGCTTTTTTTGTTTTACAATATATTTCTACTTTTTATTTGCTTTGCGCAGGAATTTTTATTTTAACTATTGTTGCCGATGCTTTTCGACCAGCAATTTGGGTTGCTATGGCAGATTATAGCAAAGAGGAAAACAGAACCAGATCGGTTACTTTAATAAGATTGGCTATCAATTTAGGTTTCTCTTTGGGGCCAGCAGTTGGAGGTTTAATTATTGCCAATATAAGTTACCAAGCTTTGTTTTGGGTAGATGGTGTTACCTGTATTTTTGCTGCGATTTTAATATTAAAATACTTATATCAAAAAAGTGCAATAAATAAAGAAAAGTTAGAAAATAAAGAAGTTAAATTATCTCCATATCGCGATAAGCAATATTTGGTTTTTTGGTTTGCTATGTTTTTAATAGGTTTTACTTTCATGCAATATTTTTCAACGATACCATTGTTTTATAATGAGAATATGAAAATGAATGAAGAAGAAATAGGTTTGCTCTTAGCTATGAATGGTTTTATTATTTTTTTATTAGAAATGCCAATTGTGCATTCATTTGAGAAAAGTAAACTTGAAGGTTTAAAAATTGTAATCGCTGGTACATTTATGTTAGCAATTAGTTTTTTTGTTCTAAATATTTCAAATTGGATAGGAATAGTAATTATAGGAATGCTATTTATGACCTTTGGTGAAATGTTAGGGTTTCCATTTTCAAACGCTTATGCATTAGAAAGATCAAAAAAAGGAAATCAAGGTGAATACATGGCAATGTATAGTATGTCATTTTCGGTAGCTCATATCCTTGGGCCAAACATAGGTATGCATCTAACAGAAAATTATGGCTTTGCCTTTACTTGGTATGTAATGGCAATATTATTGCTAGTAGCTTGTATTTTGATTTTTTGGCTACATAATTTAGTGCAAAAGCATTAGAAATGTAATGATTGTCTGTAATTGATAGATGCTAAGTGCATTAGCGATTGCAACCATGACAAATGCAATTTTCACAAGAGCAATTTTGACAATTTCCATTTTGGCATGAATTACAAGTGCAGCTACAATTTTTCATGGTTTTATATTTAAGATGAGCTATAAGTTACAAGATTATTTCTCCAAAGTCAATTTGGCTAAATAGTCGTAATGATAGCCTTCTATTATCAATTCGCAATGTAGGCCGATTTTATTGGCATGAGATAATAATTTTGAGTAATCTAAAAAGAGCCAATCGAATTTTTTGCTATATTGATTTTTATATTTAAACTCAAATTGAACTTCACCATAGTATTTATTACTATTTGGCAATTCTATATCTCCAAAATCATCTTGAAACATATAGATAATATTTGATGAATCAATTAAAATTTGCCCATTTTTATGTAAAAGCGATTTTAAATGCGTTAAAAAATGATCTAAATTTTCTAATTTCCCACATAAACCAGTTCCATTCATCAAAGCTAAAATAGTATCGTACTTTTCGTTTTTAAGATTCCATAAACTTTGCAAATTAGCATCTTTAACACCACGTTTTTTACAAGTTTCAATTGCTCCATAAGAAGTGTCAATAGCTTTTACTTCAAAGTTGTTATTCTGTAAGTATAAAGTATGCACACCTGCACCACACCCAATATCTAAAACAGTTCCTTTACACAATTGTAATGCAGTTTGTTCAATTAAAGGCATTTCATGAAAAGTTCTAAATAACCACGATAATTCCATGATATCTTTTCCGGCAACGGAAGAATAAGTAGTAATATTTTCGGTAAAATTACCTGTTTGATAATCGGTTAGAGCTTTTCCAAAAACATCATCAATTATTATTTTGCCCATACTGGTAAAGTATCAAGTTGGATATTAAAAATAAAAGTGCCTAAATAATAAGTTGCGAGGGTAACAATAATTATTCCAACAATATTTAAAAAGAAACCTGTTCTTGTCATATCAATTATCTTCAAACGATTTGTTCCAAAAACAATGGCATTTGGTGGTGTAGCAACAGGTAACATAAAAGCTAATGAACCTGCAATAGTTGCTGGGAGCATAAATAATAATGGATTGATTTCTATGCTCATTGCTAAACCTGCTAAAACGGGTAAAAAAGTTTCGACAGTAGCTGTGTTTGATGTGATTTCAGTTAAAAAAGTTATTATTAGGGTGATGGTTAAAATTATTAAAAATGGATGTACATCTTTAAGCCAAATTAATTGTTCGCCAAACCAATGTGATAAGCCAGACTCTTTAAACCCAGTTGCCAAGGCAAAACCGCCACCGAATAATAGAATAATTTCCCAAGGTATACTTTCTGCGGTTTTCCAGTCCATCAAAAAATTTCCTTTTTGTTGTTTGGATGGTATTAAAAACAAAATGATTCCAATGAAAATTGCAACAGTACCATCATTAAAATACTCGGGATTTTTAAAGATATTTTGCCATCCGTAAAGTTTTATGGATCCAATAGCGATGTCGGCTCTAAAAAACCAAAGTAAAGCCATTGCTATAAATATAATTAGTATGACAATTTCTTCATAGGTCCATTTACCTAGTTTTTTATATGTGTTTACAAGGTCTTTTTTACGCAAACTTCTCCATTTAGATTCTCTTTTTACAAAAACTAAATAAAGATAAAACCAAGCAATAATAAACATGATGATTACTATTGGAAAGGCATAGAAAAACCATGTAGCAAAAGAGATTTCAGGAGCATTAGGAAAATATATATTAAAAATTCTTGCAAATGATAAATTTGGAGGTGTTCCTACCAATGTTGCAATTCCACCAATAGAAGCGCTATAAGCAATAGATAAAAGTAAGCCTATTGAAAAATGCTGAACTGCTGCTTTTGAATTAATTTTTTCTAATTGATTTACGATGGAAATTAGTATAGGAATCATCAGCATGGTTGTTGCAGTATTTGAAATCCACATAGATAAAAATGCAGTTGCAAGCATAAACCCTAATAAAATTTTAGCAGGGCCAGTACCAACCAACAATAATATTTTTAGAGCAATGCGTTTGTGTAGGTTCCATTTTTGCATGGCTAGCGCTACCAAAAACCCGCCAAGGAACAACAAAATAACATGATTAAAATAAGTTGATGATACATCTTTGCCGTTCATAACTCCTAATAAAGGAAATAAAACTACTGGTAGCAGAGATGTAATTGCTAAGGGAACAATTTCGGTAACCCACCATAATGCCATTAAAATGGCTACTGCAAGAGTGGCAGTTATTGCGGTATTGTTTAAATCTAACTTTACAAAAAAGAGGATATAAAAAAATATTACTGGCGCAAGTAGAAATACTATATATCTAATTTTATCGCCTCTAAGTGAAATTTTTGGTTTCAATTTATTTAATTTAATATAATGAATTCAATTGAGGATGAAGTAAAAACGGTATGTGTTTGTGTTTTAAAATCATCATCATTGGCTTTAAAAATATTGGGTACGAAAGTTTGCGGATTCAAATCAATTAGAGGAAACCAGGTACTTTGCACTTGCACTTGTAATTTGTGCCCTTTTTTAAAAGTATGAAATACATCTTGCAACTTGATATTTACGTCGGTTTGTTTATTAGGGATAAATGCTTCGGGGTGAGAAAAGCTATTTCTAAATTTTCCGCGCATTACTTCACTACGAACCATTAAATGGTAATTGCTTAATTTTAAATGGTCTTGCATGCCTTCTTTTTGTTCTTCAATTTCAGCAGGGTGTACGTCAATAATTTTAACAACCCAATCTGCATCGGTACCAGTTGTTGCAACTTTTAGTTTTGCTAAAATATCTCCAGCTAAAGTAAAGTTTTCTTGAAAAATGGCTGTTTCAAAAACTAAAACATCAGGTCGTCTTGCAGCAAACCGTTGGTCATCTGTCATATATTTTCTTGGTGTAAAAACAGTTTTGATATCTTCAGAATAAGGAACGGGTCGTTTAAGATCACTTATAAATGAGATGGCTTTATTAGAAACTTGTTTTGAGGTAAGTTTTTGCTTATCGGATAAGTATAGTGTTTTTTTTGAACTGTTTTTAGGTGGCCAAGTCTCATAAGTTTTCCATTCTTTTTTTCCAGTGTCAAAAACATAAGCTTCGGGTAAGCCAGAATTATGATCGCCTTTTCCTTTTAAGAAATGATTAAAAAATTTTGTTTCTATATTTTTTTGAAAAAATTCTGAAATGGAATCTCCAAAATAATAATTACCAACAAAATTCTTGCCTTTTGTTCTTGCCCAAGCACCATGATCCCAAGGGCCAAAAACTAAGGTGTTATAATTTTCTTTATTATATTTTTCAATAATTTTATATGTTTCTAAAGGTCCATATAAGTCTTCAGCATCAAAAAAACCACCAACTACCATGGTGGCAACTGTTGGTTTTATATTTTTTAAATGTTGAATAATTCCTTTGGATTGCCAAATGCTATCATAGTTTGGATGCTCTTTTAATTCTTCCCAAAAAAAATCATCAACTTTATCGTTATTTCTTAAACTAGGGTTGTCAACGGTATTGTATTGAAAATGTTTGTTTAAATTTTTTAAAGAGCCTGCATCTAAAAAGAATTGATATTGGTCTTGTGTTTTTAATTTTGGCAAAGTATACCAAGCTGTATCTACAGGTTTATCTTTGGGTGTTCCAAAAAGTGGCGTTACTTTAAAATAGCTTAATAAATAGGCTCCATTATGGTGAAAATCATCAAAAAAGAAATCAGCAATACAAGCTTGAGGTGAAGCAGCTTTAAGAGCAGGGTGAGCATCAATAGTTGCGTAAGTAGAATAAAAACCTGGATATGAAATACCCCAAATACCTACATTTCCATTGTTGTTTTCAATATTTTTTACCAACCAATCTATCGTATCATAAGTGTCAGTACTTTCATCAATTTCTTGATTGTTTTTTTTATTTGGAATATAGGCTCGCATATTATCATAAGTACCTTCGCTCATCCACCTTCCTCTAACATCTTGGTAAACAATAATGTTACCTTGTTCCATTAGATGGGTATTTGGTCCGATTTTTTCACGAAATTCGTTTTCACCGTAAGGCCTTGTACTATATGGTGTTCTTTGTAATAAAATCGGATATTTTTTGCTTTTATCTTTAGGAGAATAAATTACAGTGTGTAATTTAATGCTATCTCGCATAATGATTGTAACCTCTTTTTTGTTATAATTGTCTTTGACAAAAGCGTTGGTTTTTTCTTCTGTTTTATTAGATGGCGTATTTTTACAAGAAGTTATAATAATGCTTAAAATAAGCAACAATATAATTTTTAGAGAATGAAGCTTCATTAAGAATTAGGTTTTATTATTTAAATAGATATTATTCACCAATACTACCAAACTCTACACCTTCAGAATAAGCTACTTTAATATCATTTTCGCTAAACCCTTTTTTAATACTTTCGTGAGCAGAGAATAACACTTCCCAGTAATCATCAGGTTTAACATATGGTCTTACAGCGATTTGAACGTTATGACTCTCAAAATTTTCAATTCCGATTTCTGGTTGAGGCTCATTTAGTATTTGAGGAATTGTTGAAAGCGCTTCGGTAATAATTTTTTTAACTTTAGGAAAACTTTCTTCATAAGGCATGGTAACATCTATTTCTAAACGCACCATTTCTTTTTTAGAATAATTTGTAACCACATCACTTGTAATTTTCGAATTAGGAATAATTAATGTTTTCCTACCAGGAGTAACAACAACAGTATTAAAAACCCCAATTTCTTCAACTTTACCAAACTTATCGTCAATTTGAATCCAGTCGTTAACATTGTAAGGCTTTAGCGATAAAACAATAAGTCCAGATGCAAAATTACCCAAGCTACCTTGTAACGACATGCCTATTGCAAATACAGAAGCTGCAATTATGGTTGCAAAAATAGTAAGTTCAATACCAACGATACCTGCAACTATTATAAGTAACAATACTTTTAGTGAAACACTCACAATTGACATTAAAAAAGGACGAATATTTGTTGACATCCCGCCTTTTTCTAGAGCTAATTCAAAGAGTTTTACCAGCTTTTTTATAATCTTAAAACCAATCCATAGTATGGCAATTGCCAATAAAATTTTTGGAGTAAAAAAGATTATTTTTTCTTGTGCTATTTCTAGGTATTTTTGAATGGTATCCATTTGGTTGTAGTTGGTTGCGGTTTTATAATCAAATTTAATTATTTTAATTAATTAATGGTAAAAAACACATCATTTTTAAAGATATTAAAAATTTAAAATAAAAATCATAGTAAGCTATTCCTACTTTTTACTTAGAGAAAAAAATGACTCCCTACTTACATATTTCTCCTGTATTGCCCACCAACTTCAAAAAGTGCAGATGTAATTTGACCTAAAGAGCAAACTTTTGTAGCTTCCATTAATTGTTCAAAAACATTTCCATTTTCAATAGCTTTGTCCTTTAGTTTTTGTATTTCATTTTCAGATTTTTTACTATTGACTTTATGTAAACGATTAATAACTTCTATTTGGTATTGTTTTTCTTTTTCGGTTGCCCGAATTACTTCTTGGGGTAATATTGTAGGAGAACCTTTGCTACTTAAAAATGTGTTAACGCCAATTATTTCAAATTTACCAGTATGTTTTAGTTCTTCATAATACAAGCTTTCTTCTTGAATTTTAGAGCGTTGGTACATGGTTTCCATGGCACCCAAAACGCCACCTCGTTCGGTAATTTTATCAAATTCGATATATACGGCCTCTTCTACTAAATCTGTTAATTCTTCTATAATAAAAGAACCTTGCATCGGATTTTCATTTTTAGTTAAGCCTAACTCTTTATTGATAATTAATTGAATGGCCATGGCTCTTCTAACCGACTCTTCGGTTGGAGTAGTAATGGCTTCATCATAAGCGTTAGTGTGTAGTGAATTACAATTATCGTATATGGCATAAAGTGCTTGCAATGTAGTTCTTATGTCGTTAAAATCAATTTCTTGTGCATGTAATGAACGCCCAGAAGTTTGGATATGGTATTTTAACATTTGCGCTCTTTCGTTAGCACCATATTTTAATTTCATTGCTTTTGCCCAAATTTTTCGTGCAACTCTTCCAATTACTGCATATTCGGCGTCAACTCCATTTGAGAAAAAGAAGGAAAGGTTTGGTCCAAATTTATTGATATCCATTCCTCTACTCAAATAATATTCCACGTAAGTGAAACCATTAGATAAAGTAAATGCCAATTGAGAAATTGGATTTGCGCCTGCTTCTGCAATATGATAACCCGAAATAGAAACTGAATAAAAATTTCGAACATTATTTAATGTAAAATATTCTTGTACATCACCCATCATTTTAAGAGCGAACTCTGTAGAGAAAATACATGTATTTTGGGCTTGATCTTCTTTTAAAATATCGGCTTGCACAGTTCCTCTTACCTTGGCAATGGTTTCTTTTTTAATTTTTCGGTAAATATTTTTTGGTAAAACTTGATCACCAGTAATCCCTAAAAGCATTAAGCCGAGACCATTATTTCCTTCAGGTAAATCACCTTGATATGCTGGGCGATTGGTGTTATTTTTTTTATAAAAACTATCAATTTTTTGCTCAACTTCCTTTTCTAAACAGTTGGCTTTTATGTATTTTTCACATTCTTGATCAATGGCAGCATTCATAAAAAACCCTAGAAGCATAGGTGCTGGGCCATTTATGGTCATAGAAACAGATGTTAGCGGGTTGGTTAATTCAAATCCAGAATATAGTTTTTTAGCATCATTTAAACAACAAATAGAAACTCCTGCATTACCAATTTTACCATAAATATCTGGCCTTAAATCTGGATCATTACCATACAAAGTAACACTGTCAAAAGCTGTGGATAATCTTTTAGCTGGTGCATTTAAACTAACATAATGAAACCTTCTATTGGTTCTTTCTGGTCCACCTTCACCAGCAAACATCCTTGTTGGATCTTCGCCAGTTCTTTTAAAAGGATAAATTCCGGAAGTAAAAGGAAACTCACCTGGCACATTTTCCTGTAATGTCCACAATAATAAATCTCCCCAAGCTTGGTATTTTGGTAAAGTTATTTTTGGAATTAGTAAATGAGATAATGACTCAGAATGTGTTTTAATGTTGATTTCTTTGTCTCTTACTTTATAAGTAAAAACCTCATTTTTATAGCGTTGCTTTTTTATGTCAAAATTTAAAATGATATCCCAATTATGAGAATTTAAATCTTTTTTTAGTTTATTAAACTCATTAATCAATTGATAAACCAATTCACTTTTTTCAGATTTAAAATCTTTGTTTTCAATACCATTTTCATGGATGCTAATCTTCTCACCAATAAATGTTTTAATAGTTTGATAAATACCATATAATTTTTGAGCAATATTGCTTTGTTCTTTACACCAAGCATCGTAAGCTAGATTGTTTTCGGAAATTTCAGAAAGGTAGCGTACACGCTTAGACGGAATAATAAAGAGTTTTTCGCTCATTGCTTTGCTAACCTCAAAACTACTTTTTAAAGTTGCTTTGGATTTGGTGTTTATTTTTTTGATTATAAAGCGATATAAATTATTGGTACCAGGATCATTAAATTGAGATGCAATGGTTCCATAAACTGGCATGGTTTCCAAATCATTTTCCCAAAGATTATGATTTCGTTGGTATTGTTTTTTTACATCGCGTATTGCATCTAAAGCTCCTTTTTTATCAAATTTGTTTAATGCAATTACATCAGCAAAATCAATCATATCAATTTTTTCTAATTGCGTTGCAGCTCCATATTCGGGGGTCATTACATATAGAGAAACATCTGAATGGTCTAAAATTTCGGTATCTGATTGCCCAATACCTGAAGTTTCTAAAATAACCAAATCGTAATTGGCTGCTTTTAAAATGTTTAATGCATCACTAACATGTTTAGAGAGCGCTAAATTAGATTGTCGAGTTGCTAAAGAGCGCATATAAACACGACTGTTATTTACTGAATTCATTCGAATTCTATCACCTAATAAAGCACCGCCAGTTTTTCTTTTAGAAGGATCAACAGAAACAATTGCAATGTTTTTTTTAGGAAAATCGGCTAAAA
>Ga0209633_10004599_pt1 | contig 12349 bp, 9 predicted proteins | sample Cruoilmetagenom1_FD_187290 | JGI IMG/M metagenome (GOLD analysis project Ga0209633, IMG submission 187290) | Oil polluted marine microbial communities from Coal Oil Point, Santa Barbara, California, USA - Sample 1 (SPAdes) (version 2) | ecosystem: Environmental > Aquatic > Marine > Oil seeps ... | reverse complement strand
CTGATCAGAAAAAGAAAAAGGTCCATTATCATAAGAGTCTTTTGGCGTTCCAATATAATTAAGTAAGTTAGTGTACTTAGATATATTGTAAGTATTATCAACTTTTACACATGATACTATTATGATCAAAGAAATTATTACTACAGGAATAAAATTACGTTTCAATATAAATAGATTAAAATTGACAATAAATATAATCTATTTAAGCACTACTTACCAAGGATAATAATCATCCCATTCATCATCATATAATTTTATAGTAATCTCTCTACCATCATAAAAATGGACATCATCAAAAATATATTCACCTACACTGCTATTTGTCGATGTAATTTTAATATTATAAATGTAATCATCTTCAGCATCTAAAGTAAAGGTTTTACTTTCTCCTGATTCCATATTACTACTAATTCTGTTCGATCCATAGCCTGTATTAGAGTAATATACTCCAGTAATATCATAAGATGTAGAATTGTTTTCAATAACTAAATAAGCTTTTTTCTTTAAAGAATCAGGTTTATCACAAGAAGTAATACATAAAATAAGTACAATCCCTAGAACTAATTTAAGTGTTTTCATAATATTTAAAACTTTGATTATTAGTTGGTAAGTTAGTTAAATCAAAATTGGAAGTCAACAAATTGGGAGCATTTATGTTATTTACTAGGTTATCTTAGTAATACTTTATAATTTTATTACATTCTAATTTTCAAGTAACATAATTTATGCACCTTTCCTTAAGAAAACTATTAATTCCTATTATAGTGGGAACAACAATTCTTTTTTCGTTTACAACTAGCGATTATATCTCAGATAAATATGAGCGAGTAAGGCAAAGAATGGTTCGTGATCAAATTGTTGCGCGAGGTATTAAAGACCAGAATCTTATTCAGTCCATGTTAAAAGTTAAAAGACATTTATTTGTTTCAAAAAACAACGAACGTATGGCCTACGAAGATAGACCTTTATCTATTGGTGAAGGACAAACTATTTCGCAGCCTTATATTGTTGCCCTAATGACTGAAAAGTTAGAATTAAAGAAGAACATGAAAGTTCTTGAAATAGGTACAGGTTCTGGTTACCAGGCTGCAATACTTGCTGAAATGGTAGATCAGGTGTATACCATCGAAATTATCGAAACATTAGGTTTGCGTGCAGAAAAATTATTGAAGAGTTTGGAATATTCTAATATTAACGTAAGGATTGGTGATGGTTATAAAGGATGGGAAGAAAATGCTCCTTTTGATGCTATTATTGTCACTTGTGCACCAACTGATATTCCTAAACCACTTAAAGATCAGTTAAAAGAAGGCGGTAAAATGATTATTCCTTTAGGTGGAAGTATTACTCAAGAATTAGTGTTGTTGGAAAAAATTAATGGAAAATTAATTAAGAAAGTTGTTGAAACAGTTCGTTTTGTTCCCATGATAAGAACGAATGGAAAACGATATTAATTAAACTTAATTCAATAATTTGTGTCGTATATAAAATTAAAAATAGAATTATGAAAAAACTCATTATTTTAACTGTAACTCTAAGTTTGATATTTTTTTATTCAAACGCACAAATAGAATTAAAATACCAGACTCCTCCAAAAGAGATAATGGATTTGGCAGATATAAAAATGCCACCATATGTATATATGAATGATGAAGGTACCTATGCAATATTATTGTATCGTAATCAATACAAAAGTATAGCAGAATTATCTGAAAAGGAATTACGATTAGGTGGATTAAGAATAAATCCGATTACTAATATTTCTAGCAGAGCACGTTATTATAATAATTTGGAAATTTTAGATGTAAAATCTGGTGAAGAAAAAGAAATTTCGGGAATGCCTGAGAAAAACCGTTTATCGAACTTTTTATGGTCTCCAGATCAGTCTTTAATGGCATTTACGAACACTACCGAAAAAGGAGTGGAGCTTTATGTGATTAATATTAAAAAGGCCCAAGCAACAAAGCTTACAACTGATAATTTAAATGCAAATTTAGGTAGACCTTTTGCTTGGCTCCGTGATGGTAAAACATTATTAATTAAACAATTACCTAAAGATAAACAAGCATTAATTGATGAAGCAAATGCAATTCCTACAGGTCCTACAGTATCAGTTAACGAAGGACAGAAAGCTCAAAATAGAACGTATCAGGATTTATTAAAAAATAAAAATGATGAATTTAATTTTGAACAACTTGCTAGATCTCAAATTTATAAAGTGGGTTTAAACGGGAAATCAAGCTTATGGAAAGAAACAGATTTATACAGAAGTTTAGACTTTTCACCAGATGGAAATTATATATTGGTTACAACTATTAAACGACCATTTTCGTATATCGTGCCTTATTATAGATTTCCGTTTACTACAATAATCTATGATAAAAATGGAATGGAAATTAAAAAAATTCTGGAAGTACCTTTAATTGAAGAATTACCAAAAGGTTTTATGTCGGAACGTGAAGGAATGAGAGATTTAGATTGGAGAGCCGATAAACCAGCAAGTCTTTATTGGACAGAAGCACTTGATAAGGGAGATCCTGCAGTAGAAGTTGATTTTCGTGATGAAGTTTTTCAATTAGAAGCCCCTTTTACAGGATATAAGAAAAGTTTGTTAAAAACCATTAATCGTTATTCTGGAATTATTTGGGGAAACGAGAATATGGCAATTGCAATTGATTACTGGTGGAATACACGGAATTTAAAAACATATATTTTTAATCCTTCCGACAATAAAAGTACCCCGGAAATTATTTCAGATAGAAATTATCAAGATAAATATAATGATCCTGGAAATTTTGTTACCAGTAGAAATGCTTTTGGGAAAAGTATTTTAACAATAATTGACGATAACTTATTTTTATTAGGCGATGGCTATTCAGCAGAAGGTATTCGTCCATTTATCGATAAGTTTAATTATAAAACAAAAGAAACGAATCGTTTATGGCGTGCCGAAGGAAAAGATAATTTGGAGAATATTATAGATCTCAAAAACGCAGAAAAAGGTATTTTACTTACTCGAATAGAATCAAAAAGTAAGTATCCTAACTATTACTTTAGAAATATTAAAACTGGCGATTTAAAGGCTATAACTAACTATAAAAATCCATTCGTAGGATTACAGAATGTGAAAAAAGAAGTTATTAAATACAAAAGAAAAGATGGATTAGAGCTATCCGGAACTTTATATTTACCAACTGATTATGTAGAGGGTAAAAAGTATCCAATGGTAATGTGGGCATATCCTGAAGAATTTAAAGATAAAAGTACAGCAGGACAAGTAACATCATCATCAAATGAGTTTATTTATCCATGGTATGGTTCTCCAATATTTTGGGTTACACGCGGATATGTAGTTTTAGATGATGCTTCGTTTCCGATTGTAGGAGAAGGTGATACAGAGCCTAACGATTCGTTTATTAAGCAATTAGTAGCAAATGGTAAAGCTGCAATTGATGCTGTTGATGAAATGGGATATATTGATAGAAATAAAATTGCCGTTGGTGGACATTCATATGGTGCTTTTATGACCGCTAATCTATTAACTCATTCGAGCGACTATGCTGCAGGTATTGCACGAAGTGGAGCATATAACAGAACACTTACTCCATTTGGTTTTCAGAGCGAAGAACGAAATTACTGGGAAGCCCCTAATATTTATTATGAAATGTCTCCTTTTATGCATGCCGATAAAATGAAAACTCCCTTACTATTAGTACACGGTGCTGCCGATAATAATTCGGGAACATATACTATGCAGAGTGAACGTTACTTTAATGCATTAAAAGGACTAGGTGCAACCGTTCGATTAGTGCTGTTACCAAAGGAAGCTCATGGTTATGTAGCAAGAGAATCTATTTTACATCTATTGTGGGAACAAGATCAATGGCTCGAAAAATATGTCAAAAATCGAGAACCGAAAAAATAAAAAAATGAAGAGCTACTTATTGTAGTTCTTTTTTTTATCATTGAATTAAACATTTTGAAATTTATCTTGTCAAAGCAATAACCTATACTCAAAATTAAATACTATGCGATTAAAAAATAATTTATTATTCCTTTTTGGAATTAGCTTAATCTTATTGTCATGTAATCAAGACTTAGAAAAAAAAGCAAATAAAATTCACGATGATATTATTTCGATTGACACACATACCGATACTCCTTTAAATTTTTTAGATACTACGTTCGATGTTGGGAAATGGAACGATTTTGAAACAACACGAACACGAGTTGATTTTCCAAGAATGAAAGCTGGTCGATTAGATGGTGTTTTTATGGCTGTTTTTATTGGTCAAGGTCCACGTACTGTAGAAGGTAATCAAAAAGCAAAATCTAGAGCTTTAGAAATTTTTAGTGCCTTGCACGAAAAAGTAAATTTGTATCCCGAACAAGCAGAAATAGCTTTAAATTCAGAAGATATTTACAGAATAAAGAAAACTGGGAAAAGTACTGTATATATTGGAGTAGAAAATGGTTACCCTATTGGAACTGATATTAGCAATATAAAAGAATTTTATGATTTAGGAGCTCGTTATATTACCTTATGCCATACTAAGAATAACGATATTTGCGATTCATCTACTGATGACAAAGGACCAGAATATAATGGTTTAAGTGCTTTCGGAGAAGATGTAGTAAAAGAAATGAATCGATTAGGAATGTTGGTTGATGTTTCCCATATTTCCGATTCTTCTTTTTTCGATGTACTGAAATTAACAAATATGCCGGTAATAGCTTCTCATTCAAGTGTGAGAGCAATTTGTGATAATGCTAGAAATTTTTCGGATAATATGTTATTTGCAATTAAAGAAAATGGGGGTGTTATTCAAATCTGTATTTTGAGCGATTATATAAAAACTCCATTGCCATATCCTGAGCGCGATTCAGTGTTTCAAGCATTAAGAGAAAAATACAATCATTTCGAAGGACTTTCAGAAGTAGAATATCAAGAAGCAGTAAAAGAATGGAGAGCTACTGATAAATTATATCCAAAAGAGCTTGCCACAGTATCCGATGTGGTTGATCATATCGATTATGTGGTAAATACAATTGGTATTGATTATGTTGGTATTGGAACGGATTTTGACGGCGGTGGCGGCGTTACAGGATGTATGGATGATAGCGAAATGAAAAATATTACAGTAGAGTTATTAAAGAGAGGATATAATAAAGAAGAAATTGGAAAGATTTGGGGTGGAAATTTCTTAAGAATTTTTAAAGAAGTTGAAAATAAGAAAAAGAGCTAATGATAATTATTTACGAATATTAATTGTTTGGACTTTATCTGTGTTAATTCGTTAGTAACTAAAATATGTGTTTTTGTTGAAAATTAATATTCGCTAAATTTGCAAGAAAGCAAATTAACAATGACTACATTTAGAAAAAAACTATATAGGATTATATTTGGAACAGACACGCGTTCTGGAAGATTATTTGACATAGTTCTTTTATGGGCTATTCTTTTTAGTATAAGCCTTGTAATTTTTGATAGTTTAAAAACTCTGAGAACTGAATATTCCGAATTCTTTTTTTATTCCGAATGGTTCTTTACTATTTTATTTACCATTGAATATTTCATAAGAATTTGGGTTTCTCCAAAACCATCAAAATATATTTCTAGTACCCTAGGTATTATAGATTTATTATCAATTATTCCAACATACTTAAGTATAGTATTAACTGGTACACATGTATTAGTTGTTATTCGAGCCATAAGACTTTTAAGGGTTTTTAGAATATTTAGATTAGATTATTTTATGGGACAAGGTGAGTTAATTGCCTTTGCACTAAAGAGTAGCTTAAGAAAAATAAGCGTTTTCCTTTTTGCGATTCTAAATATAGTAGTAATAATTGGAGCAATAATGTATGTAGTAGAAGGCGAAGCTAGTGGATTTGATAGTATTCCACGGAGTATTTATTGGACAATAGTAACCATTACAACCGTAGGATATGGCGATATATCACCGCAAACACCTTTAGGTCAATTTATTTCATCAATTATTATGATAATAGGTTATGCAATAATTGCAGTTCCTACAGGAATTGTTTCGGCCGAAATAACAAAACAAAACATGAAACCCTTGGAACTTAAATGTTCTAATTGCAATTCAGAAATAAATAATAAAAAGGATAAGTTTTGTTCAAATTGTGGTAAAAAATTGTAGTTTATGCAATTGCGTTCATAAAGAATTAATGGACATTAAGGTATTTTTTTATTATATTGACACTATATAATATTAACCACAAAAACTATTTAACTATGAAAAAAATAATGATTTTAGGAGTATTGGTATTTTTTGCTATTGGAATTATTGGAGTTACATCTTGTGGAGATGACGTAAAAGACGCATTAGGATGTGTAGAGTTAGCATCAGAATACAGTACTGCATCTTATGATTATACAGCAAATCCAACCACAACAACTTGTAATGACTATAAAGAAGCTATTCAAGCATACATTGATGATTGTGATCAATTAACGGCAACTGAAATTGCAACTTACCAAGCAACATTGGACGAATTAGATTGTGACAATCTATAATCTAGTCTTATATAAGGAAAGGGAGATTTTTATTTAAATCTCCCTTTTTATCACATGCGAATACTATATAATTATATTAAATAAATTTGGTGTTCATTTGGCTTATTTTCTTCTTTTATTCTTCTTTACGGTTTTTTTTACACCAATTTTTCCAAAAAGTTTTTCAATCAAATCATCACGATTAGCTTTTTTTAATTCAGAAACAATTTCATTCTTAAACTCTTTTTTATACCAAAAAAAGAATTTTCGTTGCGATAATTTTTCATCTTTTGTTCTAGCTACGAAAACTTTTTTCGATGTATACGGGTTAATCCCCGAATAATACATTACCGTAGCCAAAGTCATTGGTGTAGGAGTAAAGTCTTGTACTTGTTCTAATTTAAAATCCATTTGTTTAGTTTCCACAGCTAGCTCGGCCATGTGTATATTAGAGCAAACCGGATGACTCGATATAAAATAGGGTATCAGTTGTTGTTTTAATTTATATTTGCTATTTATTTTATCGAAGAGAACTTTAAAATCGTGCAACATTTTAATATTGGGTTTGCGCATAATGTGCAGAACATCTTCGGATGTATGCTCTGGAGCTACTTTTAATCTTCCCGAAACATGATTTTTTATAAGCTCATCTGCATATTCATAATAATCAGACTTATCTAAATCACTCATAAATAAATCGTAACGAACGCCACTACTAACAAAGGCTTTCTTTACATTAGAATGATTATTTACTGCTTTGTAGAGTTTTGTTAATTTTGAAGGATTCGAATTTAGATTCTTACAAACTTTTGGATATAAACAAGATGCTCTTTTGCACACTTTACACATTTCTAAATCAGATCCATGCATTTTATACATGTTAGCCGAAGGACCACCTAAATCAGAAATATATCCTTTAAAATCATGCATTTCGGTAACTTTATCGACTTCTTTAAGAATAGATTTTTCTGATCTACTGCTTATAAACTTTCCTTGATGAGCCGAAATTGTACAAAAAGAACAAGCACCAAAACAGCCACGATGAAGAGTAATAGAATGCCGTATCATTTCATAAGCAGGAATAGGTTCTTTTTTAGCGTATTTTGGGTGGGGTAATCTAGTAAAAGGCAAATTATATACAAAATCTAATTCTTTATCAGATATAGGCTCAAATGGTGGATTTATAACAATAAACGCCTGATCTACTTTTTGAATCAATCTTTTGTTGCTTTGGTATTGATTACTTTCTTCTTCAATGGTTTTGAAGTTTGTAGCGAATTTTACTTTATCTTTTTTACAATCAGTATGTGAATGCAATTCAAAATCAACCCAATCATTAGTTTGGCTCTTTTTTACAATTGATCTACAATAAGCTGTTTGTTGAACATTTGTAATTTTATCAAATGGAGTTCCTTCTTGTAATAAACTAACAATATCTCGAATTGGTTTTTCGCCCATTCCATACACCAACAAATCTGCCTTGCTTTTAACAAGAATACTTGGTTTTAAGGTATCCGACCAATAATCGTAATGTGTTAATCGTCGCAAAGAAGCTTCAACACCACCTAGCACCACAGGAACATCTGGAAATAAATCCTTTAAAATATTTGAATATTTAATACTTGCGTAATCTGGTCTAAAACCCGCTTTACCACCAGCAGTATATGCATCATTTGAACGTAAACGTTTATTTGCTGTATAATGATTTACCATTGAATCCATACAGCCTGCAGTAACCGCAAAAAATAGTTTTGGTCGTCCAAGTTTTTTAAAATCTCGTAAATCATCTTGCCAATTAGCTTGTGGCACAATTGCTACTTTTAAACCTAAGGATTGTAATACGCGTCCAATAACAGCGGGACCAAACGAAGGATGATCAACATAAGCATCTCCACTAAAAAGGATAACGTCAAGTTCATCCCATCCTCTTGCCACAACTTCCTTTTTAGTAGTTGGTAGCCAATCTTCAGTTCTATATCTCTTTTGCTGCTCCTGCATATCTTACAAACTTACTTAATTATATACAAAGAATCTATTTAAGGTATTAGGATAGAGCTATCGCCATAACTTAAAAATCGAAATTTATTGTTAAGCGCAAAATCGTATACTTTTTCCCAATTCTCACCAATAAAAGCAGCAATTAAAAGCAACAGGGTGCTTTTAGGTTGATGAAAGTTTGTAATCAATACATCTACCATTTTGAAAGTATATCCCGGAAAAATCATTATTTGAGTTGATGCATTTAATTGATCTATTTTTTCATCGTTCATAAATTGTAAAATAGTAGTTAATGCATCTATTTTTGAAATATTATTTTCAAGTTGGTATGCTTCCCATTGAGAAATGTGACTTTCAAACGATTTATTTGTTAATAATTTTACTCCAAGCCAATAAATGCTCTCTATTGTTCTTACAGATGTTGTTCCTACAGCAACTATCTTATTCGCTTTTATAAGATTCTCAATTGTTTTTTTATTAATGATAAAATGTTCAGTATGCATTTCATGTTCATCAATTGTTTCCGTTTTTACCGGTTTAAATGTTCCTGCTCCTACATGTAAAGTAACCTCAGCAATAGAAATATTTTTTTGTCGAAGTTTTGTTAGAGTTCTTTCTGTAAAGTGTAATCCTGCCGTTGGTGCTGCAACAGAGCCTTTTAATTTAGAATATATTGTTTGATATCTATCTTTATCTATAATTTCCGATTCGCGATGTAAATAAGGTGGAATAGGAGTTACTCCAACATTTTCGAGAATCTGACTAAAGTTTATAGAGTTATTATTCCAAGTAAATTCAATAATTTGAGAATTTGCATCATTAGATACTCTTTCTGCATATAAATCAATATCAGTGTTTTCAACAAAAATGCTTTTCGATAATTTTCCCGATTTCCATTTTTTCAAATTGCCAACAATACATTTCCATTTCACGTTCTCTGTTTCCTGAAAAGCTAAATTATAATCCGCAGGTTCGATCGGTTCCAAACAAAAAATTTCAATTTTTGCTCCTGTAAACTTATTAAATGCTAATCTGGCCTGAATAACTTTAGTATTATTAAAAACCAAAGTTGATTCAGAATCAACGTAATCATTTAAATTGATAAAACTATGTTTGGATATATCTCCTTGATTATAAACAAGTAATTGCGATTGATCTCGTTCTTGCAATGGGTATTTAGCAATTTTTTCATCAGGTAAATTGTAAGAATAATCTTCAATTCGAATATTTTCAGGATTTATAGTCATGTTTTTCGTATTTGAATGTGCAAAATTAAGTAATTTTGTCTGATTAAATATAAAAAGGAGTTAGGATGAGTTTTAGAAAAGGTGATAAAGTAAAATTTTTAAATGATGTAGGTCAAGGAACAATTGTTCGTTTTCAAGATAATAATCTAGCTGTTGTACTTAATGATGATGGATTTGAAGTTCCTGTTTTAATGTCGGAGTTATTAAAAATGGAAGGTGATTATTCACCAGAAAGTTCAAATAATACATCTTCTTCTATAGAAATAACAGCAAATCAGAATATTATTTCAGAACCAAATGAAGATTTAAACGAAGATGGTTTAAATACTGATAAAGTAGCTAATGTTTTAATTGCATTAGTTCCTAAAGACCAAAAGGATGTAGTAAATTCGGATTTAGATGTGTATTTAATAAACGACAGTAACTTTAGAACTCTTTATACAATTACTAAAGCTGAAGGTCAATTACAGGCCTTATTTGCTTATGGAAACTTGGAAGATAACACTAAGGTACATATTGGAGTTATTAAAAGAGATGAACTAAACGAATTCGAAGAAATTAATTTTCAATTACTTTTTTTCAGAAAAGGAAACTACAATTTGTTAAATCCTATAAATAAAAAGTGGAATGTTAAACCTACACGGTTTTACAAACAAACAAGTTTTACTGTAAATGATTTCTTTCACGAAGATGCATTTATTTATGAGTTAACTTCAGAAGAAATGAATTTAGCTGATCATATATCCGATTCAGATATTGAAAAAGCTAAAAAAGAAAAGGAAAGAAAAGAGCCAATAAAGCAATTCAAAAGTAGTAAACAAGGTAAATATATTGAGATTGAAGAAGTAGATTTACATATTCAGGAATTAGTCGATAATCACGAAGGCTTATCAAATACAGAAATTTTGGATATGCAATTAGGACGATTTACAACTGCTCTTGATGGTGGAATTATTGCAGGAACAAAACGTATGGTTTTTATTCATGGAATAGGTAATGGACGCTTAAAAAGAGAAATCGCAAAGAAATTAGATCGAAATTATCCAAAATTAAAATATCAAGATGCATCATTCAAGGAATATGGTTATGGTGCAACAATGGTTATAATCAAATAACTAAAACATGCTGGATTAAAAATTCGTAGGTTTGAATTGTGAATAATATATTTAAGCACCAAAAAACAATTAACATTATTATCAATACTTAATTGATTAAAACCTAAATATCGGGCTTTGTTTATTTTAAATTAGAATATATTTACATAACAGTAGGCTGTTCCATCGCTTCGAATTATTCGAAGAGGAAAGTCCGGGCAACAAAGAGCACCAAACTCTCGAAATGAGAGATATTCGCGAGGGTATAGTAACAAAGAAGAAAATAACCGTCTTGATTCGTTGGGATAAGGGTGAGAAGGTGAGGTAAGAGCTCACCAGATTCGATAGCAATATCGAATGCTGTTTGTCTTTTGGGTTGCAAGACCATGTACACCAACAATTAAGAGCTGCTCGCTCAATGTTGGGGGGTAGGTTGCGAAGATAAATGATGGAAACTGCAATTCGTTGCAGTACAGGACCCGGCTTATAGGCCTACTGTTTTTTTTATTTGGAGATAATTTAGAATCACGATTTTTTTATTCGTTAACTCACTTAAGGAAAGAACAATTCAAACAAGTTATTAATTTATCTGCATAGGTTCCTGAAGATTCTTCAGAACAAAGAGTTCCAACAACAACCCAATAAAATAGTCGGCCATATTTGCCTTTATTTACAAAATCATAATTGTTTGGTTTCAGTAGCAGGGAAAATACCTAAATTTTTAGAATTGATACCACTAGGTTCTCTACCACATTAATCTTTTTCATATTCCTTATTTTACAGATAAATTTTAAGAAAATAATTATGCTTCATAAGATTGGTTAACATATAAAATAAGTCGATTAACATCAAAAAAAACAGAACTAATTAAATTACATATTCCATTTTCATATTGTATTTTTCAAAAAAAGTTTTTAATTAACAAAAAACGTTTATAACACACACATAATTAACACATCTATTATGTTTATTACAATAGATATGTATACTTATTTGTAACGAAAAATAATTTAAAAAACTGCTAATAATAGATTTAAATATTTGCTTATCTGCCAATTAAAATCTTACTTTGCAACAATTATTAATTTCAAAAAATATATTTATGACAATTTTAAAAGACAAAGTGGTTACTTTGGTTTATCAATTAAGAGTTGACGATATTAATGGTGATGTAATTGAAACTGTAGAAAAAGACAAACCTTTTGTATTTCTATATGGAGCAGGCTTAATGCTTCCTAAATTTGAAGAACATTTAACAGATCTTAAAACTGGAGATGATTTCGAATTCACATTAGTAAGTGAAGACGCATATGGCCTTGCATCTGAAGAAGCAGTTATGGATTTACCAACAAATATTTTCGAAGTTGATGGCAAACTAGAAGAAGGTTTACTTACAGAAGGTAATGTTGTTCCAATGCAAAATAACGAAGGACAGAAATTTAATGGCGTTATTGTTGAAGTAAAAGATGATACAGTAACAATGGATTTTA
>Ga0209633_10004598_pt1 | contig 12350 bp, 9 predicted proteins | sample Cruoilmetagenom1_FD_187290 | JGI IMG/M metagenome (GOLD analysis project Ga0209633, IMG submission 187290) | Oil polluted marine microbial communities from Coal Oil Point, Santa Barbara, California, USA - Sample 1 (SPAdes) (version 2) | ecosystem: Environmental > Aquatic > Marine > Oil seeps ... | reverse complement strand
CAGTAAATACCCTGAAGCTATTCTGGTAAGAATTGAGACTTCACCCGAAGACCTTGAAGGAATGAATATTGCTAAAGGTATTCTGACCGCCCGCGGTGGAATGACCTCTCACGCTGCTGTTGTAGCGCGTGGAATGGGTAAATGTTGTGTATCCGGAGCTGGCGGTGTGAAGATAGATTATAAGGCCCGCACCATGACTGCTGCAGGTAAGACTTTTAAAGAAGGAGACTGGATCTCATTGAATGGATCCACCGGTAATGTACTGGATGGACAGGTTGCTACCATCGATCCGGAAGTAAGCGGCGATTTCGGTGCCATTCTTGATCTGGCTGAGAAGCACACAAAGATGGACGTAAGAACCAACGCTGATACTCCGCATGATGCCAGGGTGGCACGCGATTTTGGAGCCAAAGGTATTGGTCTGACAAGGACTGAGCATATGTTCTTCGAAGGAGAGCGTATCAAGGTGATGAGGGAGATGATCCTTGCCACTACTGAAGAAGATCGTCGCGAGGCACTGGATAAACTGCTGCCTTATCAACGCGAGGATTTCGAAGGAATCCTGGAAGCCATGGCAGGTTTTGGTGTAACTATCCGTTTGCTGGATCCGCCACTGCACGAGTTTGTTCCCCACGATGAAGCCAACCAGAAGATTATGGCTGAGGAAATGGGGATTACTGTTGCCGATATTCAGGCACTTGTTGAGGACCTCCACGAATTCAACCCCATGCTGGGACACCGTGGATGCCGCCTGGGTAATACTTATCCTGAGATCACCGAAATGCAGGCTAGGGCTATTATTGAGGCTGCTGTGAACCTGACCAAGAAAGGTGTTGATGCAAAGCCGGAGATTATGGTTCCGCTGATCGGAACATGGCAGGAATTCAAGATGCAGGAGGAGATTATTCGCTCTACTGCCGAGAAGGTGTTTGCTGAGAAAGGAGCCAGGTGCGACTTCCAGGTAGGTACCATGATTGAGATCCCAAGGGCTGCTATGACTGCTGACCTGGTTGCTGAGCACGCTGAGTTCTTCTCATTCGGAACCAACGACCTGACTCAGATGGCATTTGGTTATTCACGTGATGATGCAGGTAAATTCCTGCCCATATATGTGGAGAAGGGCTTATTGAAAAATGATCCTTTCCAGACCCTGGACCAGGAAGGTGTAGGCCAATTGGTTGAAATGGGTGTTTCAAAAGGCCGTTCAACCAAGCCTAATCTGAAAGTTGGTATCTGTGGAGAGCACGGTGGAGACCCCGAATCTGTAGAGTTCTGTCACCGCGTTGGAATGAACTATGTAAGTTGTTCACCCTTTCGTGTACCAATTGCAAGACTGGCTGCAGCTCAGGCCAACCTGAGGTAGTTTGACCAGGCTCATATATTAACATAGCAATAAAGCGGCAAAACTTGATTTTGCCGCTTTTTTTTTGGATATTCGTGCAGCGTTCTTTTAGGATAACTCCTGTATTACTTATAAATTGAAATCAAATTAGCTTAAACGCTTAAATTATTAAACATTATGGTAGATATTTTGAATAAATTGAAACTTGAGCAGTACGGAATCACTGGAATTAGCGACGTAGTTTATAACCCTTCCTTTGAACAGTTATATAAGGAGGAGAAGAACCCTGCTCTTGAAGGATTTGAAGTAGGAGTGGAGAGTGAGTTTGGAGCTGTTAAAGTGGATACAGGCGTTTTTACAGGTCGATCACCCAAGGACAAATATGTGGTATTGGACGACACCTCCAGAGATACGGTTTGGTGGAAATCGGATAAAGCAAAAACTTCAGACAACAAACCTATCAGTAAAGAAGTATGGGATCATGGCTACGATCTTGCCTCCACACAGCTTTCCGGTAAGCGTTTGTTTGTTGTGGATTGTTTCTGTGGGGCCAACGAAGACACCAGGCTTAAGGTAAGGTTTATTATGGAGGTGGCCTGGCAGGCCCATTTTGTCAGGAACATGTTTATTCGTCCAAGTGATGAAGACCTGGAGATATTTGAGCCTGATTTTGTGGTGTTAAACGCAGCAAAGACTGTGAATCCAAAGTGGGAGGAGCAAGGTCTCAATTCAGAAGTATTTGTATTCTTTAACCTCACTGAACGTATGGGGGTTATTGGAGGTTCCTGGTACGGGGGAGAAATGAAAAAGGGTATCTTCTCCATCATGAACTATTACCTGCCACTTCAGGGAATTGCTGCCATGCACTGTTCTGCCAATGTAGGTGATGATGGGGATACCGCCATCTTCTTTGGACTATCCGGAACCGGTAAGACCACCTTATCCACCGACCCCAAAAGAGCTCTTATCGGCGATGACGAGCATGGTTGGGATGATGATGGCATCTTTAATTTTGAAGGTGGATGCTATGCCAAGACTATTAATCTGAGTGAAGAGAGTGAACCGGATATCTTTCATGCCATTAAAAGGGATGCTTTACTTGAAAATGTTATCGTTGCAGCTGATGGCAAAGTTGATTTTGATGATGCTTCCAAAACACAGAATACCAGGGTATCATATCCAATCTACCATATTGATAATATTGTGAAGCCGGTGTCCAAGGCAGGTCATGCTAATAAGGTGATTTTCCTGACTGCCGATGCTTTTGGGGTGATGCCCCCGGTATCGAAGCTGACACATGACCAGATCCAGTACCATTTTCTTTCCGGTTTTACCGCAAAACTTGCAGGAACTGAAAGGGGAGTGACCGAACCTGTACCGGCATTTTCAGCTTGTTTTGGAGCTGCATTTCTGACCCTGCATCCTACGCAGTATGGAAAGGAGCTTGTTAAGCGAATGGATGCTGCCGGTTCTTCAGCCTACCTCGTCAATACAGGCTGGAATGGAACAGGAAAGAGAATCTCTATTAAGGATACCCGTAGAATCATAGATGCTATTCTGGACGGTTCCATTGACCATGCCTCTACTAAAATGATCCCATATTTCAACCTTGAGGTACCTACAGAACTTCATGATGTGGATTCAGGAATACTTGATCCAAGGGATACTTACAGTGATGCATCTGAATGGGAGAAGAAGGCAAAGGACCTTTCACAGCGCTTTATTAAAAACTTCGAACAGTTTACCGATAACGAAGAGGGTAAAGCCCTGGTAGCAGCCGGCCCCCAATTATAAATCAAATAATTTCATTTAGCTCTTTAAGTTCCATTTTCAAAGCCTGTTTATAGCGTACTAGTTTATCTATTGTTGGTAGTATACTTCCCGATCAGATTCAATAAATGAGTCTTATTAATAGGCTTTGGGATATATTCATTACAGCCAGCCTCCAATGCTTTTTCCCGATCACCACCAAGGGCATATGCTGTTTGCGCTATAATATAAACGTTATTGTTAAATTCTCTGATTTTTCTGGTAGCTTCATAGCCATTCATTATCGGCATTTGAATATCCATCAGTATAAGATCAATATCGGGAAAATCTTTGCATAGCTCCAGGGCTTTTTGCCCATTGTTACATTCCATTATCTCACAATCGATCTTTGCAAGAATAGTCTTCAGATACACAGAACTCACATCATCATCCTCAGTAACAAGTATCTTCAATTTCTTATCCTGACTGATTACAGTGCCTGGGCTCCCAGTTTCTAATATATCCCCATGAATAGCTATTTTTTGAGCTTCTTCTGAATAGATGGGGATTGTGAAGTAAAAGTATGAGCCTTTATTTTCTTCTGACTCAACATGAATACTCCCACCCATAAGTTCTACATATGCTTTGCATATTGATAAACCAATTCCAGAACCTTCGTGAGCTTTAGTCCGGCTAATATCGGACTGTATGAATCTGTCAAATACGGCATCAATACTCTCTGGATTAATTCCCATTCCGGTATCTTTCACAAAGAACTTAATGTCATCTCCGACCACCTTATATCCAAATTCAATTTTACCCTTATCAGTACATTTAATGGCATTTTTAATCAGATTGATTATTACTGAATCCAGCTTGTTTTTATCTGTATGGACCCTGATCAGTTTGTGCTCATCAGGTAGTATGAGTTTAAACTGTACGTTCTTCGCCTGTGCTTCAAGTTGAAAGAAGTCGTAATAGAAAGTCATCAACTTCTGAATATTTATCTCTGAATTGGCAATATCCACATCGCCTGATTCTATTTTTGATATCTCAATAATATCATTTATTGTATTTAAAAGTCGTTCTCCACTGCTATTCAGTATACTTATGTATTTAGTCCTTGTATCATTCGTCAGGTCTGTATTGTCCAGTAAACTCAGGAAGCCGAGTATCCCGTTCATCGGTGTACGGATTTCGTGACTCATGTTTGTCAGAAAAGCAGATTTTAAGCGATCGCCTTCTTCAGCTTTTTCTTTGGCTAAGATCAGATCCTCTTCGACCCGCTTGCGATCAGTAATGTCTCTGTGTATTCCGAGAAATCCAATAAGTTCACCGTTTTCGTTCAGGATGGGATCAGCAGAACCTTCAATGTCAATTAAAGTTCCATCCTTGCATTTGTTTTTGTATTCGCCTTTGATACTTTCTTTGTTTAGTAACTTTTTCCATAAGTATTCGATCTCATCAGGGCTCGATAGACCACTTTTCAATATACGCGGTGTTACTTTTCCTCTTACTTCTTCAGCGGAAAAGCCATATACTTTTGAGAATTCGGGATTTAAGAAGCTTATAATTCCTTCTTTATCTGTTACAAATACGATTTCTTTTGACTGATCGATGGCAACATTTAGCTTTTTTAAGGATTCTTCGGCCTTCTTACGTTCGCTAATGTCGCGTGCAATACCCTGTATGGCAACAGGCTTTTCATCCTGGAAGATAATTGAAGACATAGTCTCAACATAAACCAGTTCACCATTTTTCTTTTTAAGCCTGAACTCTACTTTATCCTTTTGACTGCCCTTATCAAGTAGTGAATATATTTCATTTAATACCTTGGGAAGATCGCTTTCTTCTATTATTGACAGGAAGTTCAAAGAAGTGATATCTTCTTCTGTGTAACCAAACATGCTTAAGGTAGCCTGATTGGCATCTATAAAATTACCTTCTAGGTCGTGTATATAGACAAAGTCATTTGAGCGGTTATATAGTGCATTGTATCGTTCTTCGTTTTCTTCTGCATTTTCTTTGGCAGCTAAAAGTTGAATCTCATAGTTCTTTTGTTTTGATATATCTCTGCCATAAAATGAAGCCCCAATCACTTTGTCCTCCAGCATGATTGGAGTCATTGCTACTTTAGCATAAATATCTGAATCAGGCAGTTCTACTTTATCGCTGAACACGAAATGCTCCTTGTTAAATACCCTGTCGTATCGTTCTTTCCAAAATTCCCTGATCGATTCCGGCAATGCTTCCAGGAGGTTCACTCCTGGTGCCAGGCGCACACCAAATGATTGTTCAAAGGCCTTAAGAAATACCTCATTTGCATATTGAATTCGATAATTTGTGTCGATGGACCAAATACTTTCCAGAGAATTTTCGATTATCGCCTTTAAATTAGCTTCGCTCTTTTTTAGTGATTCCATTGTACAAGCTTCATTCAACCTTAGGTACTTGAACGGCATTTTGTGTTTAATGTTCCTATGAATTTAAATTTTTAATAAAGTGATGTATGCAGCTAGGAAAATGATCTAGTATTTGGTTTTGTGTATTTTAGCAGTATGTATTGGTTTTTAATTATTATTCCGGGGGCCTATCTGCTGGGCTCCATACCAACTTCAGTCTGGCTGGGCAGGGCAATTAATGGGGTGGATCTGCGCGAGCATGGCAGCGGAAATGCTGGTGCCACCAATGCTTTTCGAGTTCTGGGAAAACCCATTGGGATAGCGGTACTGGTCCTTGATATGGCTAAGGGTTTCCTGGCAGTGAACCTGGCCCTGCTGCAAGATGAGCTTGTTCCAGGATCGGAAACCTGGATGATCCTGAAAATAGGCTTAGGTCTCCTGGCTGTTGTTGGCCATATATTTCCTGTATTTGCCGGATTCAGAGGAGGGAAGGGAGTTGCCACAATTACCGGGATAGGACTGGCCCTGCATCCGTTTTCTGCCCTTGCGGCAATGGGGATTTACCTTCTGGTTTTTCTTCTTACCAGAATCTCCGCACTGGGTTCACTTATTGCAGTACTCACATACCCGGTTTGGATTATCTGGGTGTTCCAGTCACATTATCTGACCATTCGGATATTCTCATTGATGGTGGTCTTACTGGTATTGATTACGCACCGTTCCAATATTCTCAGACTGGTACGGGGGGAGGAGAAGTCACTTTTCAGAAAACGGCCCGCTTAATCGAAGTCCTCTTCCAGTTTCAGTCTCAGCACTCTGGAAGGAATGTTTTTTTGAAGAATTCCGTTTTCAGCAATAGAGATCTGTCCGGTTTCTTCCGAAACAATGATCACCAGGGAGTCAGTTACCTCAGAAATACCCAGTCCGGCCCGGTGCCGCAGACCATACTCGGGAGGCAGATCCATTTTCTCAGTTACCGGCAGTATTACCCTGGCAGCTTTAACTTTATCACCATCAACTATTACGGCTCCATCGTGAAGTGGACTGGTTTTATTGAATATGCTGACAAATAGCCTGCTGGAAGTCTCGGCATTAAGCACATCACCGGTCTCCGAATACATGTCCAGATTGGATTTCTTACGGATCACAATGAGAGCACCTGTTTTTTCCAGAGAGAACTGCATCACGGCTTTCATGATGGATCGAATCTTTACCTGGGGTTTGGATTCAAATCGGAGATTCAGAATCTTTTCCACGCTAATACGGTTCCCGTCCACATATCGGGTTCCAATAAATATCAGGAACCGTCTAATCTCCTGCTGAAAAACGATAATCAGCGCAATGACCCCAACCCCGAGAACTGAACCCAGGATGGTACTGAGCAATTCCATCTGCATGGCGCGGACAGCCCACCAGAAGATATAAATGGCCGCAATACTCAGGGTAATACTGTAAGCCACAGTCCCCCGGATCAACATATAAAGCTGGTAGAAAAGGAGGGCCACCAGGAAGATGTCGATGATGTCAAGTAAACGGATATGAATAAATGCGCTGAGCATGGGACTATTCTGAGCCCAAATTTAGTAAATCTGCTGAAAGATCTTCACTGTTTCCACTGCGGCCTTTACATCATGTACCCTGAGAAGCCTGGCGCCTTTAAGTAATGCTGCCATATGAGCAGCTGTGCTTCCGTTGAGTGCATGATCAGGCTCGGATTCTAATACTTTGTAAATCATTGATTTACGAGATATTCCTATCATTAAGGGAAGTTCAAACATCCTGAAAGAATCAAGCTGGCCCAGAAGCGTATAGTTTTGTTCCAGAGTTTTACCAAATCCAAATCCCGGATCAATAACAATGTCATTCAAGCCAAGCTTTCTCAATTTATACACTTTTTCAGCAAAGAACTGAAGCAGCTCATCCACCACATTTTCATAAGCAGGGTCATCTTGCATATTTGCAGGGGTTCCCTGCATATGCATGATAATGTATGGAATCCCCAGCTGTGCCATAGTGGGAAACATTTCGGGATCGAGGCTTCCGGCCGAAATATCATTGATCAGCTGAACTCCATATCTTTCTCTTACGGTGCTTGCCACACCAGCCCTCCAGGTATCTATCGAAAGGGGGAAGTCAGGGAAGGCTTCCCTTAAAACTTCCAGTACAGGTGAAAGACGTTCCAATTCTTCTGTTTCTGATATCTCCTGGGAGCCAGGCCGGGTTGATACTGCTCCCACATCCAGGATATCTGCTCCCTGTTCGATCATCTCCCTTGCCTTATCAAGCGCCTGTGCTGCATTGCCTGCCCTGCTTCCACCATAAAAGGAATCAGGTGTTAGGTTGATAATTCCCATCACACGCGGGCTTGAGAGGTTCATGATTGTTCCGCCCAGATTCAGGGATAGATTCCTTGAAAAGAGAGGGCCGGATGTGGAGAAGTTCTTCATAGATTCTCAATAGGTTGAGCCTATATTTTGTAAGTTTGGAAACTGATTTAAAAATACACAAATAATCCAAAGTAGATTCATGCGTTTCTTGGTGATAGAAGGTCTGGATGGTTCAGGGAAATCCACCCAGCTGAAACTTTTGAGGGAACATCTTGAACAGAATGCAGTTCCATACAAGTATCTCCATTTTCCAAGGCTGGAAGAAGGTGTATTCGGAGAGCTGATAGCCAGGTTCCTGCGTGGAGAGATGGGTGCCAATATGGAGGTTGATCCTTATTTGGTTGCTTTGATATTCGCCGGCGACAGGGCCGATGCCTCTTCTCAGATCAGGCAGTGGATGGATGAGGGGAACCTGGTCATTGTTGACCGTTATGTTTATTCAAATATTGCCTTTCAGTGTGCCAAACTGGCTGAACGGGAAGAGCAGGAGAGACTGAGAGATTGGATCCTTGAGTTTGAATTCGGTTATAACAAGCTTCCCAGACCTGATTTGAACCTCTATCTGAACGTACCGTTCGAGTTTACGAAAAGACGATTGAATGAAGCACGGAACGGAGATGACAGGGCTTATTTGAAAGGTGAGCGGGATATACATGAAGAGAACCTCGATTTTCAAGAGCAGGTGCGGCAGGTATATCTGTCACTGCAGGAACATGTGGATGACCTGGAGATTGTTGACTGTATAGATAGTGAAGGAGGAATGCTGTCGCCGGATCGTATCTCGGACCTGATTATTAATAATATTGAGTTACAGGGATGAAGTATATTCGTTTAATAAGTCGATTAGTCGTTGGGGTGGTTTTCATCTTCAGCGGCTTTGTGAAGGCTGTGGACCCACTGGGGTCGGCATACAAGTTTGCAGATTACTTTACTGCATTTAAACTGGGTTTCCTGGAATTTCTTGCTCTTCCGATGGGCATCTTTCTTTCTGCTTTTGAATTGATACTCGGACTTACCCTGATACTTGGTTACAGGAGAAAAACCTTATTCCAGGTATTGATGTGGTTTATGTCCTTTTTTACACTTCTCACCTTTATTCTGGCACTATTTAACCCCGTATCGGACTGTGGTTGTTTTGGGGATGCCTTAATCCTTACCAACTGGCAGACTTTTTTTAAGAATGTAGTATTGATGGTGTTTGTTTTGATACTCTATTTCGGCAGGAACAATGTATATAATTCAGGTCCGGTTCTGCGCGAATGGATGGTGGTGGGAATCCTGTTTGTAAGTGCCTCACTATTTTCTTTCTGGAATTACAGACATCTGCCATTGATCGATTTCAGACCCTATGATGTGGGTACAGTGATCAGGGAGGAGATGGAGATTCCCAAAGGAATGCCTGTGGATGAGTACATGACTACCTTGATTTACAGGGATAAGGAGACAGGAAAAACAAGCTCTTTTGCCATGGAAGATTATCCGAAAGATACCCTTCTGTGGGAATTTGTTGACAGCGAATCAAAGCTGGTTAAGCGAGGCTATGAGCCTCCTATTCATGATTTTGCCATTATGGATCCTTATGGAAGCGACTTGGTGGATGAGATTCTATCCGATGGAGGATACAGCCTGATTATGATATCCTATAAGCTTGAGGGTGCAGATAAAGATGCACTGATTCATGCCGGAGAGTGGTCGCAACTTGAAATATTTGCAAGTGATTTCTCCTTTTTTGCGGTGACAGCAGCCACCTCTGCTGAGGTGGAATCGACTTCCGCAGAGCTGGATCTTGGATATTCCTTCATGGCAGGGGATGAAACCATGCTAAAGACCATTGTACGTTCCAACCCTGGATTTATGCTATTAAAGAATGGAATAATCCTGGGGAAATGGGCTTACAGGGATTTCCCGCTTCTGGAGCAGCTGGATCCTCACTGGTCAGAGCTAATAGGAAATGCTTCAGTGCCACTTGATGAAGAGACGCAGCTCCTGATGGATGCAGGAGCCTTCGAGGAGTTTTCCTTCGATATGGTGGAATTTGATCATTTTATTCCCGAATTACTTTTAAAGGAAGGAGCAAAAAAGCATGAAATTGGAGTTAGCCTGGCTTTCATACTTGCATTGATAATAGTGTTTTTATTCTCGTCATATATTTCACCTGTGAGGGTATAATAAACTGTAAATCACCTATACATTGCGAATTTTACTATTTTTAAATAAGAATCATTAACGAACAAATAAAATGAGAAAGAAAATTGTTGCTGGAAACTGGAAAATGAATACCGTTCTTAAAGAAGGGATGGAACTTGCCAAAGCTGTTGAAAAACTTGAGCAGGAGAAACAAAGTGATGCACTGGTTATAATAGCCCCTCCTTATACTCACCTGAGCAAAGTGAAGGACTTGATTGGTGGTGTGAAGCTGGGAGCTCAGAATTGTGCGTCAGAGGAATCCGGTGCCTATACCGGGGAGATAGCTCCGGATATGTTGGTTTCAGTGGGAGTAGAATATGTCATTATAGGACACTCGGAGAGGCGCGCCTATTATCACGAGGACGATGAACTGTTAAACAAAAAAACAAAAATTGCACTTTCAAAAGGATTGAAGCCCATTTTCTGCTGTGGAGAAGTGCTTGAGGAACGTGAAGGGGGGAAGCTTTTTGATGTAATCAGGGAGCAGCTTACTTTGGGGCTTGCTGGTCTTACAAAGGAGGATATGAGCAAGATAGTTATTGCTTATGAACCGGTGTGGGCAATTGGAACAGGTGTTGTTGCCACTCCCGATCAGGCCCAGGAGATGCATAAATTTATCCGGGATTTGCTGGTCGAATTATTTGATAAGCAGGTGGCTGAAGATATGAGCATCCTCTATGGAGGAAGCTGCAAACCTTCAAATGCCTCAGAAATATTTGCCAATCCTGATGTGGATGGTGGATTGATTGGCGGAGCAGCATTGAAAGCGGAAGACTTTCTGGCAATTGTAAATGCATATTAGCCTAAGCAGCCTTTATGGCCTACCTCGAATTCGTTATACCGGCCCGATCATGGAACAATACTGAAAAGGAAATCCTTTTTGCGCTTATGGCACAGATCGGTTTTGAGGGATTTGTGGAGGGTGAAGACGACATCCAGGCCTTTATTAATGAGGAGGTTTATGTTCCTGAAGCTTTGAATCAGCTGATTGATGAACTGGCAGGTTTAAACATTAAGGTTCAGTACAGATTCCACAGGACTGAGGATCAGAACTGGAATGAGGAGTGGGAGAAGAAGTTCGACCCCGTAGTCATAGATGAAAGGGTGCTAATCAGAGCGCCCTTTCATGACTCATCCAATGATCTTGACTGTACACTGGTGATTGAACCAAAAATGTCTTTTGGTACCGGTCATCATCATACAACCAAGTTGATGATCAGGGAAATGGGAAATCATCTTATTGAGGGAAAAAAAATTCTCGATATGGGATGCGGAACCGGGGTGTTGGGTATTTATGCCTGCAAGATGGGGGCAGCAAGGGTCCTGGGGGTGGACAATGATCAGTGGGCCTATGAAAATGCCCTGGAAAATATTAAGAGGAACGGGGTTAGCACCATGGAGGTAAGGCTTGGTGATGTAAGCGTCCTATACAAGGATAAGTTTAATATGATCCTTGCCAACATTACAAGGAATACACTGGTCAGGGATATGTCTGCTTATAAGGAGCACCTTCTTGATAAGGGTCTGATGGTGATCAGTGGTATTCTCGCTGAGGATGTGCAATTTATACTGAATGAAGCCTATAGATGTGATTTGAAACACTTGAGTACGGGAGAGGAATCCAACTGGATTTCCCTCACTTTTACAAATGCAGAACCTTGATCAGGAAGTATGAAAAAAGCTATCATATCCCTTACCTTTCTTCTTCTGGCCAATCTGATGATTGCACAATCTATCAGGGAATTCACCAGTGATACCGGGCAATATGTAAACGAACTAAGCATATTTACCGGGGCTCATCTTGAGACATCAGAGACAGGTGATTTTCAGCGTTTTCTTCACGTATATGACTCCCTCTCCTATGAACAACAGCTGGAGATCATTGAGGTATCAAATTTGATGCTTAAACGCAGATGCAGGCCTAGGCCTCACTTCATCAAGTATCAGCGCATCATGATGGAGTTTTTCACGGAGCACAAAACATCCCATGGGTATGAAGAATGGCTGGAGGGATTTACCCTGTTTCTGAAGAGGAATGATGCTTCCCTGGTGGCCATAGATCAGCTACTTACTTTGTCGCTGAATCTTTTGGAAGACAATATACTATACAGATCAAACTCCATTGTCTGGAGGGTATCAAGTCCCACATTCCAATTTCGCACGGATGAGAAATTGATAGTGGATTTCGATGACGTAATTGTAGCCTGCTATTTCGACAGGGATTATATTCAGATAAAGAACGCCACAGGATATATTGATCCATTTGAGTTACACTGGTATGGT
>Ga0209633_10004597_pt1 | contig 12357 bp, 9 predicted proteins | sample Cruoilmetagenom1_FD_187290 | JGI IMG/M metagenome (GOLD analysis project Ga0209633, IMG submission 187290) | Oil polluted marine microbial communities from Coal Oil Point, Santa Barbara, California, USA - Sample 1 (SPAdes) (version 2) | ecosystem: Environmental > Aquatic > Marine > Oil seeps ... | reverse complement strand
GATTGTCATGGCCATGACAATCGTTATTCAGCCCCAGGATGAAATGAGAGATCATTTAATGATGATCCAAAATGCAGCTATTGGCGATTTAGCGGAAGCTCAAATGGCGGCTGACGATGCAAAAGTTGCAGCAAGACATATTGCACGAGGTAATAAATTATTTCCCGTCAAAATGACGTTTTATTTGAAGGGGGAAAATGAGTCAGATCTCCGTCAAAAAATTAATCTGGCCAACTCCCTGATTCGGGCCAACGGAGTACAAACCATTGTGGAAAATGTTGATCTGATTCCTCTCAACACTTATAAACGCAATCTTCCGATGGCCTATCATTTTCATCATGATCGAAAAGTAGCCAGAAGATCCCGTCTGGTTTTTTCAAAGCATACCGCCAATCTGCTGCCTGTTTATGGCCGATCTACCGGGACCGGAAATCCGGGGTTTGTGTTTTATAATCGCGGTGGTGAACCCTTGTTGGTTGATCCGTTGAATCGGTTTGATCGTAAAAAAAATGCTCATTTACTGCTGCTGGGTCCAACCGGTTCCGGGAAATCTGCTGCACTGGTCTATCTGTTGCTTCAAGTGCTGGCAATCTATCGTGCCAGAATATTCATCATTGAGGCAGGCAATTCCTTTGGGCCTTTGGGTATGTATCTGAAAGCCCATGGCGTTTCGGTCAACCAGTTTCAATTGACGAAAGATGCTGATGTTTCATTACCACCTTTTGGTGACGCCCAAAAACTTTTGGACGATGTGGATATTAATGCCGTCAAATCCGGCAACATTACGGAGAAAGATGCTGATCAGGATGAGAATGAGGATGACGATTCCAGGGATCTTCTTGGTGAGATGGAAATATCCGCCCTGTTCATGATAACAGGTGGAGAGAAGCGCGAAATGGATAGAGTATACAGGGAAGACAGGGCCATGATCCGAAACGCCATCATATTTGCTGCTGAAACCGTCTTGGAACAGTCCCGTAGCCAGATATTGACCGAAGATGTTGTTCACGCCCTGAGACATCTCCCGGATCTTCCCGAAGAGCGCAAAAAAATAGCATCTGGTATGGCTGATCGCATGAGCTTGTTTTGTACAGGGTTGGCCGGAAGATTCTTCAACCGCCCCGGCGTTAAATATCCAGATGTTGACGTTACCATTATGGATATGGGGATTATGGCGAAAGAAGGCTACGAGGATATGCTTAACGTGGCCTACATTGGCTTGATGAATCACATTAATGATCTAGTCGAGCGTCATCAATATGACGACCGAATGAATGTTGTTCTGACGGATGAAGGACATCTCATTATGGTTAACCCTTTGCTTTCACCTTATCAGGTCAAAATGGTCAAAATGTGGCGAAAGCTGGGTACCTGGTTTTGGTTGGCCACCCAAAATCTGAAAGATTTCCCCGACATCAGCGAAAAAATGCTCTCGATGATGGAATGGTGGTTATGTTTGTCGATGGAAAAAGATGAGGTTGATCAAATCAGCCGTTTCCGGGATTTGAGCGATGAGCAGAAAGCATTAATTCTCGCCGCAAAAAAATCACCTGGTCAATATACAGAAGGCGTTATTTTGACTGATCATCTTTCTACGCTTTTCCGCAATGTCCTGCCTCCGCTGGTACTGGCATTGGCCATGACGGAAAAAGAGGAAAAAGCAGAGCGCAGACAGATCATGAAGGAGTTAGGTTGCACGGAACTGGAGGCCATTTATGAGGTAGCCGAGAGAATCAAGCAGTCGCGGAAATAAAATGAGTCGAAAACTGATGAGCCATACCCACACAAAAAGTGCCCTGGCATTGAGGGAAGTGATAAAAGCGATGCTTGTACTTGTCTTATTAGGGTTAACTGTTTTCCGTGTCGATGCGCAACCATCATTGCTTGTCGAGGTCATTACCAATGACGCTTACCCTGTCAAAGGCATTAACCGTCTTAAAAACCAAGGATTATCCGTTCACCTGTACAACCTGGACGATGGTAAACGTCTGGTGTCCGAATGGACCCGCACACTGCCAAAAACAGGCGGTGAACGGGCCGCAAAACAACACATGAAAGCCTATTTTCAGAATATCGGGCGGGAAAATACAATGGCCATGGTCAACCGCAGATTCAAGGGGTATATGATTGCCGCTCAATATGGCGTTAGCCGCTATCCCGCCATTGTATTTGATGGTGGCAAGGCAGTTGTTTATGGCGTCACTGATGCGTCCGATGCGCTGTCGCGGTATCTTGAATGGAAACAGAGAAATCTCCATGATTAAGCACAATATTCTGGTTACCTGGATGATGTTTTGTGCGCTGTTGATGCCGCCCCCTCCAGTCCTAGCGGAACAATCCGATCCCAAAAGCGGGGATTCGGGTGATGATTGCGTTCAATTCAGGGTTGTTGGGGTCTGCATCTGGATATATTACAGCTATTATGAAATAGAAATCAGTGTAACCATTAAATATGGTCATTTTAATCCGGATGTATTAATTAATGTCATTAATCCACAAGGAGTTGAGCGGGCTGAAGACCCAAAGCGCACAGACACACTGACACGAAACCATCAAAACCTAAAATTTCAGACAGCAACGGCGATTGGCCATCCTTTAACGGGACAAATTTATTGCCCATCAATAACAAGCGCCGGGGGGCTTTATTTTCTTTCGAGCATTGATATACCAACCTGGCGCTGGGGCGGCCTTGATGTTTTTACTCTGGGTGCCTGGATACCGGGCATACACGAAATCGGCGCATGGCCCTTAAATACCTGGGGTGGTTTGTATCCCAGAACGGGGTGGACCATCCAGTACTCCCCACCTAAAGCAGCGGCTATTATTGCCCAACGAGTTGGCGATATTATTACCCGCGATAAAGAACCCCATATCTATAACAGTATTGCAGGGGATCCGATTCTTGTTGAGGACAATAAGTGGACTTGGACTCCGGAAGGACTCAAGGAAAACACCAATGAAGAAGGTTGGCTGCAGCCCACTCACCCGGATGCTGAAATGTGTCAACTGGCCGGGAAATATGATGTGCTAAACAAAACCGGATGGGGTGGCGGCCGGGTGTCATCGAACGGTGAATATACCTATGGATTATGGCGGCCTTATACCTGTTGCGAAATTGAACGCGGTTTTCTGATTGATATTAGTTCGCCGTATCCTCTCCCAGCAATTACAAACCCCTGATTTATTATTATAGGAAAAAGTCATGAAAAAATTCCTGTTGTGTTTGACCAGCTTGCTTATTACGCTTTCAATATTTTCGTTGCCGGTTAAAGCGGATATGTCAGAAATACCACTAGCTGGTGGGATAGACAGTGATTTTTATTATGAGATCGGGTCGGCCAAGTCTATTCTTTTACCGACAAATCCTGATATTGAATCTCATGATCTGGATGCAGCACTTGAATTTGGATTAGGCTACAGCTGCGGTAAATTTGACCCAACGCTTGGATTGGTTCGGTTATTAAATGAATTAAAGGGCCTGGGTAATTCAATTATCACCGGAGCTATCAATGCGGTAACGGCGGCCATCAGCGGCTTGCCTGCCACTATCTTGCAACGTGTAGCGCCTGGTTTGTATGATCTGTTCCAGAACTATGTTATTGACATCAAAGCCATTATTGCTCTGGCCAACAAAACGTGCGAGGAATACGAGCAAGCGGCTCGAGATCCAGAGGCTGGAAACCCCTATGAAGAATGGACTCAATTGTCAAAAATTATCGACTGGAAAGTCGAGATGGGAGGTGGCGACTATGGCAGCTCAGGGGTTGATGTTGTTCAGGCTAAAGAAAATGTTGAAAAAAACAATGGCGACAAAGGCACACCCTGGATCGCCGGTAAAACCGCAGGTGGTAAGAGTGGCGGTGCGATTAAAATTACGTCGGATATTGTACTGGCGGGTTACAATTTAAGCTTGAAACGTAATGCCGATGATAAAACTCATTTCAACGACAAGAGCAAACGGCTGGCCCAAATATGGGAAGATCCCGAAGATGCATCCAAGTGGGCGGTTGATGTTCTGGGTGATACCCTGATTAAAACTGATGGAAATAGCGAAAGAAAAACCGTAACGGGCCATGGGTTACTGCCGAAGATTGCCAATCAAACCGACGAGTACCAGAAAAAACTCGAAGCGCTGGTTAATGGCACCGAAAAAGCAACCCTTGAAAATCTATCGGAAGCATCAAGCAATGCGGCTTTAATCACTCAAGATGTTATTGTTTCACTACATGATCTTGATCCCGATATTCAAGCGGTTTCGATCAGCAAGCTGGCGTCAGAAGCTGCCATGTCGGATGTTCTTGAAAAAGCCCTTCTCATCAGAAGACTTCTGATAACAGGTGCTTTGGAACCCAATGTCAAGCTGACGCCGGGACACAGATTATCCAGAGAGTTGATCGTCCAGCTTGATCAGGATATTGAAAACGTTTTATTTGAACGACGTATTCATAACGAACTAGCCTCCAATACGCCTCGATTGATACTGAAACTCAACCAAGCGCATAAATCACGCGCAGGCACTTTGGACGCACCTTTACAAACCGATCGAAAACTGATTGAGGATGGAGCGCGCAAATGAGTCGGACAGATGACCTTGATGATCGATTCACAAGCTTTAAACAGGACGAGAGGATCATCCACCGTCGCCGTGAAAGAACGGCTGAGAAAGCGCGGTTGATTTATAAATGGTCGTTGAGTATCACGGCTGCAGGCTCCTTTTTGGTATTGCTGGGACTTTTCATCTGCGCCTGGTATTTTTCGCTTGATGACATACAGACCGCGTTGATCCACGTAAAACCGATATTGGCGGCATGGCGAATTGTCCTGTTTATTATCATTGTTGGCGGCTGGCCCACCTGGTGTAAAAGCTACCGCCGATGGGCCGATTTGTCCGACTGGCAATATCACCAGATGCTTAAATGGCGCTGGAGAGTGGGAGTCTGGTTGATTTTGTTTGAAGCTGTATTCACTCATAACGTCATTGGAAAGTTCTTTGATTCATTCAATCTTTAAAAAAAGGGGGCGCTATGGCAGTTTCAAGCACCCTTGAGCTTTATTTAACACTGTTTGGCTGGTTAATTTATGACCGTTTCTGGGATATTATTGTAGAAACCGGATTGTTTTTACTTCCGTTTATAGGAATGTTTCTGAGAAACATCGGCACACCAGTCAAAAGCCAGGAAACCCGGGATGCGGCAAACACCTCTCTGAGACGGATTGAAATTGACCTTCTGGTGATGTTTCTGGTTGTATTGTTTGTTGTTCACCCATCCCGTCAACTAGGGTTTACCAGTCTTAGTTATACATCAACCTGCTCCAACAAGGGCAGCGTTAAGGCGGGTGCAACTGGAACCACCTACGATACAACCTTCACAAAAGCTATGATTGGGGGGCAGGATCCGAAAGTACCCTTCTGGTGGGCGCTTGTTCTATCCATATCCGGTGGATTTAACAAAGCGGCGGTACTAACAATTCCTTGCACCACCGATATTCGTATGGTTACAGCTAAAATACAAACCAGCCGGATCAGAAATCCTCACGTTCGCCAGCAAGCGAAAATGTTTATTAACGATTGCTACAAGGAAGCCCTGGATGATTTTATGAAAAAATCCATGGCGTATCCGGTAGCGGGTGTTTCCGAGGATGATATTTACTGGATGGGGTCAAAATATCTTCAGGACAAACTCTATGATAAGGAGCGAGCCAGCGAGATTGTTCCGGGATTTACCTATGACAAGAATCGTGATCTGGAGTACGATTCCAGAATAGGTATCCCCAAAGATGGCAAGCCGACCTGCGAGCAGTGGTGGACCGGTAAGGGTCATAATAAAGGGATAGGCCTGCGAGACGCATTGATTGACCAGATAGAGGTGGATAACTGGACAGAATTCAAGCAGGCGGTCGCCAAAGCTAACCCGGCGTATAGTAATGAGGAGATAGAGGACATTGCACTGAAAGAGTTACTCGAGATAGAAAAACCGTCTTTTAACGGGTTGAAGGATCTGAATATGTACAATGCCCCAAGCATCAGCAATAAATTCAACCGCCTGGCGGCGACGGGCGGTTCTCTTTTGGCCTCGGCAGCCTTCTATCCTTCTATCTACATGGTAAAAGCTTCAGCTCCGATTGTTCAGGCCATCACACTCATGTTTATCTATATGCTACTACCATTTTTTTTCTGGTTTTCAAGTTATGACGCTGGCAAGGTGATTTTTATCACGATCGTTGTTTTTTCCGTCAGGTTTTGGTCAGTTATATGGGCTGTTGCCCACTGGCTGGATAACAACATGATCACTTCACTACTCCCGTCATGGTATGAGCTTGCTCTCGATCAAGATAGCCTGATTCTCCGGATGATTATTGGCTTCATTACCTCCGCTCTTTTTATGGCGGCTCCGCTGTTTTGGTCTGGAGTGCTGGGTTGGGCTGGGTATAATTTTGGCCGGTCTCTTACAGAAGCATCGAAAGGATTAGCTGATGAGCCAAAGGCTGCAGGAGGGGCAGGAGGTAATGCAGGTAAAAGCGTTGTCACCAAAGGTAAATTTTAATCGTCCGGATAGGTGCCATAAAAATTATCTGTGTAGTAGTCATAGCTGATAGTATCATCAATACATTGATACATTTCTTCAAAGTAATTATGAATATCCTCCTCTTCGGCATCCACCCATCCCAGTCGCCAAGCAACCAATATCCCGACAACATAGGCAATCACCGTAAGTAGTTCCAAAATATAAGGCACTAAAGGTACCAGTACAAGCGTTGCAGCCAGAATCAGAGTGGTTTTGATACCATATTGTCGAATAGCCGGGTTGACAGTTTGACGATAAAAATACTGGCCTAGCCGCAACAGGTTAACCCGATGAACAAAACACTGCTTCGTTAGCACGGCCACGATAAAAAAAACCGCCAGTATCAGAGCCAGAATGCCTGCCACGCCCGGCCAGACTAACCATTGCCCGCCCGTTTTCGGAAAGAAGAGTAGGGAGAGACTCAGTGGGAAAAGAGCTACAGCGCTGAAAACGGTCAGCCAATAACCAACCCTGTTGATCCAGGGGGCGGCACGGGTCAGGTCGGTTTCATTCTGTTTTCCAGGCAAAGGCATGGCGTTCAGCTTTTGAATAATGTTATTTAGTGCCAACAACAGAATGACCGTCAGAGTGACGATAACGACAAAGATGATGGGTTCCATGGTATCCCTCCGGGTCAAGTAAAATTATTTTTTCTTTCCCGACTGGCACGGCAACGGGAATAGTGAGTATATGTCTAGTTTTTATACAATCAATTAAGCAATTGAAATCGTTATTTTAGACACGTTTCTTCGCAGATTTATCCACATTATTTGTGGATAACTGTTTTTATACGGCTAACGCATTGTGCCTGGCTACTTTTTTTGTGTCAAATAGCAGCCTTTATAGCCAGGCCGCAGCAATGCCTTTAACCATTTCCCGTTTATCGTCCAGAAAAAAGAAACAAAATGGGATTAGGTTTTTTTGTTTTCAGACCATAAAACTGACTATAGCATAGTCGCTGGAGATTATCTGCGTCTTAAAATACCTATTGCATGGAACAGACACATCATCGGCCTTGCTACATACCCATGACAAAAAATGAGGAAATCGATTTTATCCATTTTATGCTGAACTATGGCGTCAATCCTGATAAATTACCCCGGCTACTAATGATTGTCGATTATCTTGCCTGGAAATCGAATGTTTCCGCTTTTTTTATTGTGTACTGTATTAAAGAACAGTGGCCTGGCAATGTTAATGTTTAGCAGCTGGTTTCGTCTCCCTCTGAAAGCAGAAAAAAAAGCGGCTCCATCGCCGCCACCAGATATACCCGGTATTCTACCTGTTCATGATACTGTGGATTTGCTTTCAATGCACCAGGCCCGTCTGAATCATATTAACGAACTGGCCGGGTTGTCAAAAGAGCATTTTCAACGCTTTTATCTTAACGCCATCGAGCGTTTTGCCCGATTTGTCCAGCTGCTTCCAGCATCCGAAGTGCATCACCACGCAGGCCCTGGAGGTATGCTGTCGCATGGACTGGACGTATGTATTCTGGCGCTTAAAATCAGGAGATCCTATCTTTTGTCAGAATCAGGAGATACCGAAGATATTTCAAAAATGCAAAATGTCTGGACCTACGCGGTGTTTAGCGCGGCTTTATGCCACGATCTAGCCAAAGTTGCGGTCGATCAGAAAATTACCGTCTATAACGAATATTATCAGCCGTTCTCCTGGAATGCCTGGGAGAATTTTATTGACGAGCAAAATGACGCAAAATGGTACACCACATCATTCATCAGACATAAACAATACCGGTTACACGAGCAGGCAACCCCTATACTGACGCATTGCATTTTGCCATCGGAGGGGGTTAAATGGATCGCGGATGATGCTGTTATTCTGAGTCAATGGCTGGCTTGTATAGCCGGTGACAAGGAAAATGCGGCTGCTATTGGTGAGATTGTCGGTCAGGCGGATCAACAATCCGTTGCTACCAGCCTTGGTGCTGATAGTAGTCACCGAATGCCTGGCGTCAAAGCAATTCCTTTGCATGAGAAAATGTTGACGGCACTACGGTTTTTGCTATCAGAAGGTGATTTACCGCTTAATCGTAACGGCGCTGCCGGTTGGATTAAGGGTGACGTTTGCTGGATGGTCAGTAAACGCACCATCGATGCCATCCGTGACCAATTAACCACTGATGGTCAGTCCGGTATTCCAACAAAAAACGGAAGAATGTTTGATATCCTCCAGGAACACGGCTTGTTAATGCCCTGCGGGGAAAAAGCGATATGGACAGCCTCCGTAGAGGGTCACGACTGGCAAAACCAATTAACGATGATTAAGTTCCCCGTTTCAAAACTATGGCCTCATTCTGACCACAGACCGGAAGAATTTGAAGGAAATATTATCCCAGTTGCACTGAAAAACATAGAGGATGAGCAAGGCAAGACCGAGCAACACTCCGTGGACAGCGAAAAAAACGTATTACCCTCACTTGAATTGGAAACAGATACCGCCAACGCAAAATCAAACAACCTGTCTAGGGAAAAAGATGATAAAGACGAAACCGGTTTGTCGGATTTACTGCCCTTTCTACCCTCAACGAATACTAATGTGGATCAATCTTCCGTAACCGTTCAGAAACATGGACCCTCTGCCGCGTCCCCAGCCAAATTTGTTCAGGATAAGATACAAGATTTGGTTCTGCCGAATAAAACAGGGATTATTCTGGAAAATAATACCGATCTTGTCGAGATTTTTTTCAAGTGGGTTCGCTCTGGTATTCAATCTGGTTCTTTAACGGTTAACCGGGCGAAAGCCCGTATCCACGTTGTTGATGATGGTGTTATTTTAATAACACCGGGGATTTTTCAGGATTTTGAAAAATCGACTAGCAACTATCAGGGGCTGAATTGGAAAAATATTCAACAAAAGATTTTAAAAAAAAATTGGCACGTTCGTGATGAAAAAAATCTGAATGTGGTTAAATTTGATGTCAAAAGAAAAAACAGATCTGTTACTGTGAACACCATATTATTTCATGACGCATCGTTGGTGTTCGGAGAACAAACGCCACCGGATAGCAACCCTCATCTGGAAAAATCCTAATAATCATCTAGTGAAAACTGGTTGATAAATTTTTTAGATGTTCCATTTTAGGCTCAACATAAGACATTGTGATCTGTCGGCATGACCAAGAATATATTGCATAGATTTCAGGTCAGGGTTTTTACCGCTTTGGGTCATCAAGGTTGCTATCGTATGCCTGAAGCGATGAGAACTCACGGGTTGTCCCGTTATTTTGGACATTTTTTAAAGAATTCCTCGACCTGATAATTTTGCTGCTGTAGACAGACAGTAAAATCTCTCTGTTTTCGAAATCAATGTCATTCGATTTAAGAGAAAGCAATTGCTTCTGCCGCATTCCAGTGAAAAGCAAAACTTTCACTACAGCTATCCAAAAAAAAGGAGGGTCAAACTTTTATTGATGTTGACTGATGGCGATAATCATCTCCTTGATCACCGCTGGCATTTTGACAATGCCGGCCATTAATATGAATTAATGGTAATTAATAAGCGGTAAAAATCATGAAGTTTACAGGTTTGTTGGACAATCCGAGTATCATATTCAGTGTTATAAATCGCCGCATCACAACCTTCCAATATATTTCTTCCCCCTTCATACACAACTGGCCAGCTATCTGCATTTTCTACATCAATATTTAAAATACCATGAATTAGTTCCGCTTCATGGGAATACGACCTATGGGTTTAATCAAACTATCGAAGAGAATGTTTCCATGGGGGCCGATAATAAAAAATTCTACAATTTCTACCCAGGCGTCCAAACCCGTTGTTTCAGTATCCAAAATAACAAAATCACTTTCAATATCTCTCATCAGGCTTATACTTTCTGAACTTCCAGATACAACATGGCATGATCAGAATAGTGTTGGATCCATTTATCTTGCTTTGATTCGGTTGTTTGCTCTGGCCAGCCAAGAACATGAATATCAGAACCTTGATATAGCTTAAACTGTAGATGATCACTGGCAACCACATGGTCCAAATCAGCGGGTTTATAACGTGAATTCGAACCATTCCACCACGTTGCATCATGAGTCTTTGATAAACGCCGCATCCTGGCTTTTTTGGCATCCTTTTCCAACTTGCGAAGTTCCACGCCATTATCGATGGATTTTTGGTAAGGATATTTCATACCCATGGTGTTGAGATCACCGATAAACAGGAAATGCGCTTTCCCTCTGCCTCCAGCTACTGTGTCTAGTAACTTACGCTTTAACTTGAAAGCACGACTAAATTGATCATCGCGAATCCCCAACCCAAGAGGAGTAGAGCCACTTTTGGTATGCAGGAATAATAGGCTGTAGCGTTCATTATCAATGACAAGTGTCAACAATGACCCCGGACGTAGTGAAGGATTGCCACTTTTAAAGGTCACTTTTTGGGTGAAGAAAGCTGTGAATTTCTTTTTCACGCCTACCAATGCCTCCTGAACTTGCCTGCCTTCGGTAATGTGGAATTGATAGTCAGGCATTTGTTCAACTAGATCATTGAATACTGTTTTTCCTTCTACTTCCAGAAGTGCAAAGACATCCGGGTTTTGTTCACCGAGTAATTCAACAACCCTGGCAACACGCTCGGGCTTTCCTTTGAAATATTCTACATTCCAAGAGACTAGAGAAAATGCTTTAGCCATATCAAATTCTTTTGTAAATAAAGGGAAGAAACGTATTGTGAACAATTGACATTTAATGTCATTTCTCAATGCCTAAATTAAACCAGTTCAGATTTTACTATGAATAATCGTTAGTCAAAAGTTAGAACTACGTTGTTAGCAAAAAGCCATAATCTTGTGTCCGGAAAAGTGTTGACACATCAGTTTGAAACGATGCTGAATAACATGACGACGAGCACTTTCTATTTCACCCGAGCCAATGGGCAATTGCTTCTTTAGTGCCTCCTTATAAAATAGTTGCTCTTTACGATTTGTCATATATCGGTAGCACTTATAAACAGGCCCTTCTTCACCCTTCGGTTCAATCCTTGTTTTTAGAGCCCCAATCACCTGTCTAGCTTGCCCCTTTTTTAGTAATGCCTTTTGTTCCTTGTACCAATAACCTTCAACGGATTCATCTTTCGGAGCAGCTTCTGAGAGATAATCACATAAATAAAAAAATCAATCAAATAGCCTCCGTTGGCTCCAAATTGTTTTTCGATTTGATCGGCTATCCATTTTGCACCGTCACCTACCGTGTGTAACTGTGTTTGTTCTCCAAAGCCTGCCAGTTTCGCACAGTGGTGTAATTGCTCACCCGCCTTATCGACGCCACCTGAAAATGTTCCGCCAAAAAAGGGATCGTTCGATTCCACGGAATGGGCCAGGCAGAGTTTTAATTCTTTCCAGACCAGTACTTTACCCTTTCGCTTGTCATCATTTTCTTCATTGGTCTCGACAACAGGCACCATGCAGCCATCCATTTCGGCAATTATTGTTTCAGTAAGCTGACAGTGACTCGGAAAAATGGTTAATATTTCATTTTCATACAGAGCTTGAGCATGCGTCATCGTTGTTTGGCGAATGCTGCTTGCAATCATGTCTATGCCATAATGCTCTTTTACTTTCTTCACTGCTTTAGCGTAGGAAAAATCGGCCACAAAGTCCGTGACAACACGCTGGAGTGGCAGTGAATAACTTCGACAGTTTACGCCTGCATTGCGGGAAAAGGGACGTAATGTTTGATTTCCTTCCCGAAACAGAATTTCATTTACGGTAACTTGTCCGTAGGTCGTATGCCAATGAAGTTTTTTTTACCTGCCTGGG
>Ga0209633_10004596_pt1 | contig 12359 bp, 11 predicted proteins | sample Cruoilmetagenom1_FD_187290 | JGI IMG/M metagenome (GOLD analysis project Ga0209633, IMG submission 187290) | Oil polluted marine microbial communities from Coal Oil Point, Santa Barbara, California, USA - Sample 1 (SPAdes) (version 2) | ecosystem: Environmental > Aquatic > Marine > Oil seeps ... | reverse complement strand
TATTCTGGTGCCGGGAAAAATGTTCAATAATCTCATCCCGTACCATTGCTGAGTTACAGATAACCGCCTTCAATCCAGGACTCTCGAACATTCTTTTTTCAGCCGCCAAAACATAGCGATGGTATGGGCTTAAGCGATTAAACAAAGCCGACCACTTGCCTCCTGCCATAGCCTTTTGCGACAACCAGACCTTATGCACACCATCACCGGCCCGGTATATGTCGATACAGGGAATACGCTCATGCGACTGAACCAGATCGACCGGTATTTTTTCCAGGGCCCGGCATGCCGAGCGGGCAAAACTCCAGTCACGCCATAGCCGCCCCAGGTAAAACGGATTACAGGAAACAAATCGATAGCCAGGGCTCGCATCATTCCACTTCCTGGAAAGTACTGTCATATCAACGTGATATGCCTCCAAGGCCTGCAGAGCGCGTTCAACAAAACGCTCGGCTCCGCCGAAGGGGTTATATTTTTGCCGTATAAAGGCTATGCGCAGGTTTTTCACTGACATCCACAATCCCGATAATGAGGAAACAATACGAAAAAGCCATGGGTTCCAACCCCATACAACTCATAAACTATGCGTATCTTAACATGCCAACCCCAGCTCGGGGGTATATACTCGCTGTAAAATAGCGCCTTTACCTTTAAGGCGCGTGTACAATAGGATACAATTTATCCAGCAAACGCAACTCTTATATAATTATAACGACTATCGGCTTGCAGCCGATTCGCGAGCCCTATCAATAATGAGCTATTTCAATGAATACCTGTCAGGCACCTACTCTGTGTATCTCTACCTGCCATTCTCCAAAGCCGCCAAGTCAGTGCGTGACCTTTCCAGAAAACTACGCGGCAAAAGCACCACACACACCCAGCAAACAAGCCTGAAAAAGGTAAAATGGAACCAGGTGATCGACAGCTCATTTTTCAGACTGACTGAACTGGAAAAGAACAATGGCAATGTTCGGGTTAGCGAACTAGGTATACTATCTCTACTCGCCAAACAGTGCTCTGAGCAGAGCAGTATTTTTGAAATCGGCACATTTGATGGCCGCACCACCTTGAATCTGGCGATTAACTCACCCGACTCTTGCGAAGTCATTACCCTGGATCTACCCCCTGATACCGAAACCCGTTTTAATGTCGACTCAGGAGAGAGACATTTTATCGATAAACCTGAATCTGGCGCACGCTACAAAAGCACGCTAAGCCATACAAACGTCAGCAATAAAATACAACAACAATATGGCGATTCTGCTACTTTTGATTTTTCTCCCTACCATGACAAATGCTCCCTGATTTTTGTCGATGGTTCACATGCCTATGACTATGCGATCTCCGATACGCAGAATGCCATGAAAATGATTCGCAAGGGAGGTATCATCATCTGGCACGACTATGGCGTATGGGAAGGAGTCACTCGTGCACTGGAAGAAATTGAACAAAAGGAAAATATTGGGCTAAAACACATAGCAGGAACCAGTCTGGTATACTGGAAAAATTCATAATACCAACCAAACACGCCATTTAATGCACACTACTTCATCCTGTTTTTTTTATATTTTATAGAATAGGTCTCTAAGGCAAAAAGAGAATTACCATACCCTAACTTGTGAGTACATCACTATTATTTACATCCAGCGCAATCCTGATGGCTTGCACTTGCTATAACCGATATTTAAAGACCAGCACTATCTGGTATTTGAGTAGACCTGCTTCGAATTCCAACGAAAAATGTTCGGCAACATAACGAGCAATAGATTAAACTTGTAACTATACTGCCATCCAATATCATATTTTACATATCGACCGCCCAAGTCTTTCTTCATTCTGTTTCCATATGCAATATGAGAACATGGGGCGCTACTTGCGTTATATACTGACGCATCAATATTGGAATGCTCGAAAATTAAATTCATCATACGTGGCATATCAGAGCAAAACTCATCGTAGCCAAGCTGGATATACTTACAATTATTTCGCATCAACTCTCGCTGCAACCTGCGGTTTCTCCGATACCATTTAAGCAAATAATACAAACCTGTTCTGCGTTTATGTCCGGCATTTTTATCGACATTTTGCATGGAACGCACCCACCCCCTTGCATCCCGAATCAAAAAAATAACCTGCAAGTCTATAACGCCTTTATCATCCAACTCACTTAATTTATTTACTAAATTAATATCTTTCGAAGAATCAATAATGATGTCTTTTTCCTTGACCACGGGCAGATTCAGAACTGATTGATACTTTTGCAGCACATCATCCGGAGCCATATTTTTTACCGCCTCCTGATAGCCTGACCAGACATCACATTGATCAATATCTTTTCCACAGCCGCATACACTTTCCGTTCCTTCAACAGCAGCTTTCTTGTTTCGAAATAACACGCCAAGCTCGCCAAGGCCGATAGCTGATGGGTGTCTGCTGAGAGAGATATCAAGAATCGTTGATCCACTATGTCCTAAACTCAAGATATATAAAACTTTTTTCATTACTTTTTATGCCACATTAATCGCAAGAAGATATATTATGACAAAAACAATGTATTTTCATTAGAATTAATCCACCTCTTAGCACGCCAGGATTAATTAGCTCGCCATATCTCATATCCAATGGTCAGATCTCCTCTTTTTTGTTGCGTGAAACTGTAAATAACCGACTAAAATATCGCCTTGCCTGGCACATCATTCAATGAAGGTACTCGACTAATAACCCACGTTAGTCGACCCACCTCTCCCGCTTCATCTTAGCAGGAAGTTGGCAACCCTTTTTTTCTTATACAAGAAACAATTATGTTTTGCCTGGTTATGTCCGGGAAAAATATAAACAGAAGGTTTCAAAGTAGACTAGCTTTCTATTCAACCTGATATTTCACTCTGTATAAATATCTTCAGAGTAGATGTATTGATAAAAAAAAGAGGTTATTGTTCATTACCATTTCAACAAAAACACACAATCATAAATGAATATCTATGACGTCATAGCTGAGTTTTCAGGGGCAACCTTTACTGTTTGCAATTAAATAAATGCTATCTAGTCTGTCGCATTTTTTTGATTAAACACTGCTCAAAACACTTTTATTTTTCGAAAACAATCCAAATGGTATGCGCGTAGCGATTTAAATATCGGTCCTGGTTTGGGTAACGTATTCGTTTTAGTGCCCTCAACAATACAGGCCTTGGTTTCTCAGTAACATGCATATCTCTAATTTTTAGAGAATGCTTCTGCGCAAAGCTGGACAAGAATGACCTCGCCTCCGTCATTGAAAAAAACCATTTATGTCTGTCTGCTGGTTTGACATGCGGCAGGCCATAATGTGCAAAACTCCCTTTACCTCTTTCTATCGGTCGCCTCGCAGAACACCAGCAATTAGGCAAAGAGATAATCACATATTTACCCGACACCCTTACCAGCTCATCCGCCATCATGTGTAAATTATCAAGATGTTCAAGTACATCACTACATGAAACACAATTAAATGCGCCATCATCAAATGGCAAGGCATCTACATTATCCAGATCAATCTTCAAGTCAGGATTGCCACCTATATCAATACCCGTATACTTAACATCACCCAACAAAGCCTTGAGAGATGCCTGATCACAGCCTACATCAAGCACACTGTCACAGAGGTAGTCTTTGTAGTTTTCATAAATATACCTGATTCGATCAGGCCTTTTCGTAAATGATGCAAACTTGATTTTCATTTTGATATAACTTCTATGTAAGTCGATAAGAAATTGTTATTACAGTGCAGTATAGCCACACACTAATCGAATCGCCCTCGATACCCCAAAGACACTACCGAGTTTCACAAAATACGGTTTCTGATAATCTGCTAGCGAGATATAACCATTATATCCATACTTGTACTTCGGATTAAAGAACAATTCTATATAATCAATGATATCACATCGACAAAAAAATCCGTTGCAGATTAGAATAATATCGACTTATGTTTCCCTGGATGATCATTTTTCTTCATCACAATTCTCCCTTATTACGTTTTCCCACCAGGATCTTTGTCCCCTTATCAGGAAACAGACTAAAATTGACAACCCCGCCAGGTTATTAGCTGTATTTCTTAGAATGAGTGTCCGTTTTGGCTGTTAAACTAACAAGCTAGTTCTTCATAACGCTCTCACTCTTCTTAACAGGAAGCTGATACCCTTTGCGTGCATAGTAAAATACAGTCCCGATCACCCCATTGACATCAGACTCTCTGTGATAATAGCCCTGTTCGCCGTCATCAACGAATTGTCCGCTCTCGACAAAAGCGGCGAGAAAGCCTTCTTCGGCCTCGGTATCGGCGTGGCTGATGTCGATGCGACAGAAGGTGGAGCGACAGGCTGCCTCCACTAGTTGATTGCCTGTCAATGGCTCTTTAAAAAAGAGATTCATTAGCTGTTGCTCGGTCTCTGCTGCCCACATTTCATCGTAGGGTTCGGCGTAGAACTGTTCTTGTAACGTGGTGACTGTGGCATCCTGGATTGTATTGCCAGGAGATGATGCAACCGACCTATTCGCAGAAGAGTCCTGTGCGGGAGGCGGTGGTGGTACAACATCAATATCACTCCCATTACCAGGAACATCATGTTCCACCATAACAATTGATTCTCCACTAACAGGCTTCTGCGCTACATTATCGTTAACACGGGCAGCAGGAGTGAAGTTATCTGTGGATTTTGCTCGTGCATACTGCTTTGAATCAAAGCCGGATTGCACTGGATTGCCTGCTGGCATGTCTTCAATGGCCGTGTGCACGTTCAGTGACATAAACATCCAGGCAATGAGCGCCAGGACGACGCTCGCCACGCCTATGGTAATCACGTTATTTTTCATGTTTGAATCTCCCTTTGGTACCTTTTTTGATGAGTAACAGCCATCCATCAGTTGAGATGGATAATTGCCACCAGATCAGTCAATCAGATCCATCGGCATTCGCCAGGCAGACTATCATAATGCCTGACGAATGCCGTCTTACCTGATTTTATGACTCGCTGGACATACTCGCGAACCTACAAACCCCCATCAAGACGTCGCACTGAATATGACATAAGGTACTGACGTACTGGACCCCGAGTAAGTCTTGACGCAGCCCTTATTCAACCAGGCAAACCAGCTCGTTGCCTTGCCTACTTCCGTCCCCAGGCATTCAAGACCGGCCTTGTCGAAGTTTTTATACGTGGTAACACCCGAATTGGTCGTTTGGGTGGCACGAACCGACGTATACCAGGTCGAATAGGTAGGATCCAGGCGCCAACAACTGGCAGGCAATACCCGTTTAATACCCGCCCCATAGACCTTGGCACCAAATGAATCCTTTAAGGATTGTTGTTGCGGATTCACCGTGTCAATCTGAACCCAGACTACCGACCCAAACGGAGGATACAAGCCTCCATGATACGCCGTGGCGCACTCATATTTGACAGCAAAATTTTTATTCGTTGTCCATGCCTGTAACGGTACGACATCCGTATGACTACTGAACTCCTGATTCCAGTATGGACTGGTCATGAGACAACCGCTCATTGAAGCCACCGCTGTCGCTACACCAACCCACTTAGTCGCTGCGGATATTGCTTTCCGATATATTATTCCATTCTTTTGCTTTACTGATGTGTGATGATCAACATCACGAATAGTAGATAACCTCATAGCTTTCACCTCTGATTAAATATGAATAATTAAAATCAAGCTCCTTGGCGGCTATGCTTGCAAAACAACGGGCAAATCATCCCTATGTAGCCAAGTATGCGCAGTATTAATTCTGGAGGAAGTGACATCAGCTTTCTGTAACATGGTCGCTACAAAGTGTGTGATTAATTACCTATGATTGATTGCCAGGTCAACAAGTGAAAAAGAGATGGCTCGTATCATTTTTTTGTATTCAATACTTGCCAGGACACTCACATTATACTTCTCTGCAAAACCAGACCCTTTTCTTCTTCGTTCGATTAATCCTATCGATAGGTAGTTGTCTCAGAAAACCCTGGTTGTTGTTTTAGCATTTAAAGCTCTTGGGTGGGGACCAGTAAAAGGGTTATTTCAGGCGTTGGTATTTTCCCCTGAGCGATTGTGAAAAATATCACATCGTATTAACAGCTCAGGAAATAGAATCAAACTTCACAAGGCTAAAGGAGAATACATCATGCCTATCGTAGCAGATTTTCAAATCATCCATGGAGTCACGACAGGAGTGTTAATAGGAGATTCAGGAATAAAGCCAGTCTGGGAACAAAACTTTAACACTGGCGGCCGACACGCCAATGGGCATGCATACTTGATCTTTATGGTACGAGGTTTGACCGGTACAGGTCCTGGTGCGAGAGTAGAGGTAAACGATCAATTTGTGGGTAATATTGAGCGCCACACTGGCGGTGACCTAAATCACTGGTTCATGCAAACAATCAACATTTCAGGTGGTGTTCTTGTTAACGGAAACAATGAACTTGAAATTCATGCGGCTATCAATGAAACACATAATGATCAATTCGACGATTTCCGCATCAAAAATATTTTTTGTCATTTTCAACAAGGTGCATAATAGAAAGACATGCGGGTAATAGGAATTGCTGACCCTATTCATGCACTATTCAACAGCCAGGTAACAGAGCAGCGCAAGCCCGCCATCCTGGATGGATCGACCTACAGCGTGAGCGAGGACACCGAAGGGAGGAAGGTGCTGATCAGGGAAGCAATTGGACGGGTTCGCGATTTGTGAACACAGAAGGGAATATAAATAAGTAAAATGCTGCGCGTGGAGTGCTTGTATGATCTGCTGACTACCCTGGAAGGGAGGTTGCCTCGTTGACATAGAGCCCCGCGCCCATGTGCTGTCGTTGTATCAATATTTGATCAATTATTGATCAATTATTGATCCAGATTAATACACCCCCCTAGAATAGCACTATACTTCTTAGCAAATGTCATCAGGCCTTGCTGTCTATGCTGCTGTCATCGCCATGATACGGGCAATGGTCTTTCATAATTAAACCTTGTCGGAGTAATTAATATGAAACACATAAATCAAATTTTTATCATTTCTGTAATTGGTATTTCTCTCATACTCAGCGCCTGCGCCACCCCTGGCCGCGGCGAAAATGAACAGGCGGGCATGATCATTGGTAGTGTGATTGGCGGTGTCATGGGTGCCCAGGTGGGCAAGGGGCATGGTAGGACGGCGGCTATCATTGCCGGCACATTAATAGGCTCAGCCGTTGGTGGCAATGTCGGGCGTTCGATGGATGAAACGGATCGCCTGAAGACTGCACATACGCTCGAAACTGTACGCACTAATGTTAATTCATCATGGCGTAATCCGGATACAGGCAATCGTTATACAGTGACACCCACACGGACTTATACCAGTGCTGCCGGACCATGCCGGGAATATACGATTGATGGTTATATTGGTGGAAAAAAAGAAAAAATCTATGGAAAAGCCTGTCGTCAAGCGGATGGCTCGTGGAAGACTATGAATTAGAAATTATACGTAAAGGTATTGAGATCATAGGGGGAAGAAAAATAAGGGGAGTTTTATTTTATCACCACCCCCTAGCCCCCTCGGCTTGGGCTCCAAGCGTCGCTCTATCGAATCCTTCCGTGGATTCGTCCTGCGAGGAGGGAGGGGATTAATATACTATTTATTATTTCATTGCATATGCCAAAATATAATTTTTTTTGCATGCTGATCATCGACACCAAACCCTGACCGTGATGACTGCCAGTCATTCGGTTATTTAGCTCATAGTAAGCCTTATTTAACGAACACCTTTGTCAGACTTTGAACACTATCACAATGCACTCATCTCAAAATGCAATTCAAAAAACATTGGATTATACTGCTGGCTCTTTAGCGACAAATAAAAGCTATTGACGGAAATAAATATAAGGAACATCAACATGTCGCGTTGACCGCGCTTATGCACCAGGAGTTATCAATGATTAAAAATTTTACAATCCAACGTTTTATCTGCCAATTACTATGTGTATTGATGGTCACAGCCAATCTACAGGGACTGGCCGTTGCAGGGATAGTCTCTACGAATGCTATACAACACTCAGAACAGGCAACGCAGCAACAGGATGCCATAAAAAACCTGATCACCCGTTCCGATATTCGTGATGCATTAATCAGCAATGGCGTATCGGCAGATGAGGTGATGGCCAGAGTCAATAACATGAGTGACACCGAACTGGCTACACTGCATGGCAAACTGGATCAAATTCCTGCGGGCCAAGGCGCACTTGAGACGGTACTGCTGGTGTTTGTTATTCTGATCCTGCTGGACCTGACCGGGGTAACTGATATCTTCCCGCGCATCTAGATGCACGCCTCTGGACTCAACAAAGAGTATTATCAACGCCTGCGCTTAGCAGGCGTTTATGTTTTGCTGACCCTGATATTGTCGTCATGTGCGAGCACGCCTATGACCGAGGCAGTCCTTAGGCAAGCACCGCCCTATTTACAGTCATCGGTAGAATTAACCGAAGTTCCTTTCTTTGCACAAGAAGAGTACCAGTGTGGACCCGCCTCATTGGCAACACTGCTGGGTGATACCGGCATCAAGGTGACACCTGGAGCACTCGCCCCCAAGGTCTATCTACCCGGGCGCAAGGGTACCTTGCAAGTTGAATTGCTGGCGGCGACGCGTCGGTATGGACGCCTGCCCTATCTGTTGGAACCGTCTCTGCAGAAACTGTTAGCGCAAGTAGCGTCGGGCAAGCCTGTGCTGGTATTGCAGAATCTTGGGGTGAAGTGGATACCGCGCTGGCACTATGCTGTCGTTGTTGGTTACGACCTGCAACAACAAAAACTGTTACTGCGCTCTGCAACAACAAAGCGTTATCAGGTCAACATGTCGTTATTTGAACGTACCTGGCAACGCTCCGGTCACTGGGCCTTTATCGCATTAAGACCAGGTGAGTTACCTGCCGACGGGCAGGAGTCAGCCTATTTTCGTACGCTGGCAGATTTTGAAAAAAACCAGCCATCTCGGGATATCATTAAGGCCTATCAAGCGGGGCTGCAACGCTGGTCAAGCAGCCGCTTACTCGGGATCGGTCTGGGCAATGCATTTTATCAAGCAGGTGAGCTTGATAACGCGGGGGTGGCTTATCGCAAGGTATTATCACAACACCCAAACTATGCTGCCGCCCATAATAACCTTGCCCAGGTATTACTGGAGCAGGGAAAATTGAATGATGCAAAAAAACACGCGGAGATAGCCGTATCACGGGGTGGTAGACACCAACAACAATATCGGTCAACCTTGCACGACATTATTTCCAGGCTGCCGATCCAGTAGAAGGGGGTTTCGCTGTCAGTGCTTGACCGTATTGATATCCGACATATCCAGAACAGATCACCTGTGACACCTTATGTTAATGACCTGTTATTCTCTGAAGGCAATATGTCAGTGAGTCACACTAAGGAACCTCTGATTAATTAGTCATCCTCGGCCTTTGCTCCCCACATCGATTTACCAAATCCGTCCGTGGACTCGTCCTTGCAGGAGGGCAAAACATAACAGCGCTTCTGCTGACCCTCCACCGTGCACAGGAGAAGGTATAACATCTACCAGTGTCTTATCTGGCTTGGTCCGCAGGATTGCTTGATGACCCCGCGCCCGTCACTCAGTACCTCACCCCTGTTTTAAGCGGGCGATGCGTTCCTCCAGTGGCGGATGTGTTGTGAACAGTCGTTTGAGTCCCTGGCCCAAATTTCCTGAAATCCCGAAGGCGGCCATTTGGTCCGGGAGATGCGCCTGCGCGCTACTACCTTGCAAACGTTGTAATGCGGCGATCATTTTCTCTCGCCCGGCAAGACTGGCACCACCGGCATCGGCACGGAATTCACGTTGACGACTGAACCACATGACAATCATGCTGGCCAACACACCCAGTATCAGTTCAGCAACGATAGACGTGATCCAGAAGGCAGGGCCATGGCCACGTTCGGTTTTAAACACGGTTCGATCGACCACGTGGCCAATCACACGGGACAGGAAGATGACGAAGGTATTGACCACACCTTGTATCAGGGCCAGGGTAATCATGTCACCATTGGCGACATGAGAGATCTCATGACCCAGCACAGCCTCGGCTTCATCCTGCGTCATGTTATTCAACAACCCCGTACTGACAGCGACCAGCGCACTGTTACGCCTCATGCCCGTGGCAAACGCATTGACATCCGGGGCATCATAGATCGCTACATCGGGCATACCGATACCGGCCTGTTGGGACTGGCGTTGCACGGTCTCAAGCAGCCAGCGTTCCTGTGCATTAGCAGGTTGCTCGATTACTTTGGCTCCTGTCATACGTTTTGCTGTCCACTTAGATATGGCCAGTGAAATTAATGAACCACTAAATCCGATCACTGCGGCAAACACCAATAAGGCATTCAGGTTGAGATCCACACCCTGTTTATCAAGGAAAGAGTCAAAACCCAACAGGCGCATGGTGATATTGAGTATAAAAATAATCGCAATATTGGTGACTAAAAACAGACCTATTCTTTTAAACATTCTCTCTTCTCCAAACGGACCTTGCTAACAATATGGGTATCACTTTGTTAAGTTCAAGTGTTATAGAAAAAAATGTCATTAAATTACATCTCGCCGAAATATTGACAAACAGACATCGCTCTATCGACATTTTGCCCCATCAATTTGTTCCCGAATGGAGTTATCAACAAAATAAACAAGGAAATTGCCATCTCTTCTTGTGGTCCAGTAAAGCGTACCGTTTAGCGTGCAGATTCACACCAAACCCACCTCGATTTCGATGCCAGTAAAAACGCTTTTAAACCCTACTAATTTAATATAATTAATCACTTACATAGAGAAGCTTTAACACTGCAAGGGAAACCTTGATCAAACTATTGACTTTATTTTCCCATCCTGACAATTGCCCAATAAATGTGAACCAGTTCTCAGTTTATGCCAGATGATTGGAACATGCTCATCGCTCCAAAACAGAAGCTATCAGGAGATATAACGATGAAAAAGGAAATCATAACCATCACTCTGGCCACCGTTGCACTGGGTCTTTCGACTGTCGGCAACGCCGCTGAGGAAAAAATGCGTTCAAAGAGCAGCGATCTGACGACAGCCCAACAGCACTGCATGGAACTTAATGAAAAACGTGCCGCTGCTGGAAAACAGGCACTGAATTGCGATGATAGTAAAAAGACTGCAGGAAAGGACAGGGTCAAAGAATCCATTTCACCCATGGCGAAATAGTCCATATTTCCAGGGAAGCCATTACCTGGATATTGACCAGTACGCTGACAAAACAAGTCACCGTATAACCAGGTAAACAAAGGATTTATGAACTCGCTGAACGCTATCCCCCTCCAGAGAAAGGAGGGGGATAGCTAGCAGGGCTTTTAACAGGCCTGTCTTAATTAAGGAACCTCTGCTCAATTCATGAATAGGCATCATCTGCAGGCTACTTAAATCATGATTACCTTTGAGTCAATGCCTGAATACAAAACAGCGCGACACTCAGCACCACCTTATTTACCTCGCCACAGCTTTCTCAGTTTTGCATATTTCTGATACGTATTCGAACAGCCGATCATAATGTGACTGAAGCCGGCATAGCCGTCCAGAAACCCGAGACGGATAAAATAAAATTTCACAAACCTGACAACGGGATTCAGCAGCAACTTAAACCAGGGTGCTTGCTTGCCTTGTTCGTATAACTGTTCCGCCTGTAATGTCGTATATCGATCCTGCTTTTGCAGGTAGTGCTCTCTTGTTTCTTCCGACTCATGCAACAGATCACCCTGGAGGGTGCCGATTGGCTCACGTGTTTCAACACACTCATGAACCGCCTGTTGGCCCCATTGGGCATACTGCCTGTTGAACAATCTCAGGCTCATGTCCGGATATCCCTCACCATGATGCAACCACCGACCCATAAAGCGATTACAGCGCGGCATCTGATAAGCCTGATACTGTGGAAGTTGTAATACGTCCTGTATACTCATCTGTAATGTCTCAGACAGGTGTTCATCGGCATCCAGGCAAAGCACCCAGTCATTGCGGGCCTGCTCGACTGCGAACTGTTTTTGCGGCCCATAACCCAGCCATGACTGGCTGATAACGCGTGCGCCTGACTGTTCGGCGATAGCCACGGTCGCATCCTTACTACCGGAATCCACGACCACTATTTCATCGGCAAACGACACACTGCCCAGGCATTTTGGCAAGGCAGTCTCTTCATTCAAGGTAATAACAATCACCGACAACGGCTGAGTCATGACTCGTCTGCCTGTTTCGTCAACAAGCTCTGTACTTCGTCCCACACTTTCTCGGCAGGCAAGGTTTGATAACAGG
>Ga0209633_10004595_pt1 | contig 12359 bp, 7 predicted proteins | sample Cruoilmetagenom1_FD_187290 | JGI IMG/M metagenome (GOLD analysis project Ga0209633, IMG submission 187290) | Oil polluted marine microbial communities from Coal Oil Point, Santa Barbara, California, USA - Sample 1 (SPAdes) (version 2) | ecosystem: Environmental > Aquatic > Marine > Oil seeps ... | reverse complement strand
TCCCCGTTTGAATTATAAACCTTCATAAGGATATCAATAATTGGATTCCCGGATCCGGCTAAACAGACTCCAAGCCAATCAAGAAGACATAATTTTGATTCATTAACAATATTATCTGGTAAGTCACTAAAATTAGCACTTATAATATTATCGACTACCATTGATATAGCTGTCATTTCTTCTCCTGCTGCACCTTTAATAAAATTTTTTGATTACTTAAGCAAATAGGAGGATATATAAAAATAAACTATCCTCCTGTTAAAAAACCTGGATTAAATTATCTGTTGACTATATCATTCAGAATATAATCAACGATTTCCGGGGCTTTATCGCTATAACTTGTTTTATAAAGATCCCAGATAGCTGTAGTTTTAGACATCCATTCTTCTTTTTCTGAGTCTGTAGGAGTGTAGAAATTAACCCCCTTATCCACGAGAAATTTCCTGTCATTCGGTTCAATAACATTTGGATATTCTTTCTGTACCCATTTACATGCTATATCAGCAGAATCCTGTATTATTTTCTGAACTTCGGGAGAAAAAGAATCCCATGTTTTCATACTCATATAAAGAGGATTTGTAGCAAACATTATAGGCACCTCAACAATATATGGTGCAACTTCATAAAAGCTGCTGTTTTTTACATTAGATACATTTTGCGAAACAACATCTACAACTCCAAGCTGCAGAGAACTATAAAGTTCATTATAAGACACCGGTGTTGTAGCCGTACCATGTATTTTATCAAACAGAATTGACTGCTTTGTTCCAGGTTTACCCCTCATCTTCATACCTTCAAGATCACCTAAATTATGAATTGGTTTTTTTGAGACAAGGAAATATTTACCATTTGGAGAAAAATTTAATACTTTTAAGCCATTTTCCTCAACTTCTTTATACCAGCCTTCTGCATATTTACTATAACAAAACTCAAAATAGTGATCCCATGTGTCAAAAGCATATTCCATTCCAAATATTTCTGTATCCGGAATAAATTGTGACATATAAGCAGTATATTGAATTGTAAAATCAATCTTCCCGAGCCTTACTCCTTCAACCTGTGATTTACCATTTCCAAGAAGTGCATTTGGATAGATCTTTACGGTTACCATACCATCCGTTTTTTCTTTTACTAAATCTGCGAATTTCACTGCTGTAAGGTAATAATGATGGGTTTCGGGCATCGATATTGCGAGTTTAAGTTCCCTGGGTTCCACACCGTTTTCACCCCCTTCCTGATCACCATTAGCAAAGGCCGACACTGTCATTCCAAATACTACTGCTACCACAAAACAAAAGATTAACCATTTCTTCATTTTTTACTCCTGTATTTTTCTTATATTCTTCAAGGCAACTATACCTTGTAGTTAGCTAAACTCCTTTCCCATAGGTTTCTACAACCTGGTCCACAACTTCTCTTGATATTCCAATATAATTTTCCGGAGCAAGAATTTTCTTCACCTCTTCTTTTGAGAAATACTCCGAAATTTCTTTATCTTCCATACAGATATCAACAAAAGGAACATTATTTTCAAAAGCATACATTGCTAATCTATGAACAATTGCCATACCCGTTTCTTTTTTACCCGTTTTCCTGGAGAGTTCAAATAGTAATGCTTCTGAAGTCAATAGACCTCCTGTAAGATCAAGGGTTTCTTTCATCTTATCTTTATTTACCTGTATTCCACCAAAAACCAGCTTCCCGGCATTAAGCATGGTATCGACAAGAAGAAAGCTCTCCGGAATAAGAAGATCATACATATAAAATGGTGTAAAATGCCTGAAGTCCCTATGATGTGAACTCATCATTGCAGATGCATTGCTTATAACTTTCTTTGCAAACGGAGGCATCATCTCCGCATAAATAGGGTTTCTTTTTTGGGGCATTGTGCTGCTGCAAATCTGATTTTCCGTGTCAAACGGTTCCGCAACCTCTGCAATCTCAGTCCTTTGTAGAGTGTAAAGATCTTCTCCCATTTTTTCAAAAGTTTGAGCAATTAGACCTAGTAGATTTAATAGTTCCGCCCACCTGTTATTATCCGGCTGAATATCCACTAGAGGAGTACCAAGCCCCATTCTGTCCATGACCATTTTCTGCATTGGATGTACTTTATCTCCGCCTATAGCACAGAAAGAAGCCGATGTTCCAACAGCACCTACCAGACTTCCGATAAGAATTCTTTTTTTTGCTTCCTTTATTCTTTCAAGATGATTATGTAACATAGATGCGTACGAGGCCATCATTAATCCAAAAGTAGCAGGCAAAGCCTGTTGACCATGTGTCCTTGCAGTCATTAAAGTTTCTCTATGTTTTTTTGCCAGATTAAGTAACAGCTTAAGAACATCCTTCAGCTTACTTTCAATAATATTTAGAGCTTCCTTAACCCTGTAAGCCAAAGCTGTCTCTATAAGATCCTGACTTGTTGCACCGTAGTGTATATATTCACCAGTATTTCCTTCACATACTGATTTGAATTCTCTTATAACAGCTACAGTAAAAAGCTTAATTTTGTTATTTATTTCTGCTACTTTCTCTACACTAACATATTCTGTACTACCTTTTGCTTTAATCTCTGCTGCTGCATCTTTTGGTATCATTCCGAGTTCTGCCTGTACTTCAGCAAGGGCTACCTCAAATTTAATCATTGCTTCAATGTAATTCTTCTCTTCAAAAATTCTTTTCATTTCCGGGGAGCTATAGAAATTTTTAAACATTTCCGTTTCCATAATGTAAAATGACATCCTTCTCTCCTTTAGCTTTTAGATAACTATAAATTCTGAATTAAATAGCTACAAATAGATATGCAAAAAACATGCCAAGATTATCATTATTTGAATATTTTCTATATTTCTTTTCTACATAAGTAATTAGTAATTATTTATAAGGAATAAAAATAATGGAAGACTTTGGATTTGACCAGTGTGTAACAATTTGTTTAAACACTTTGTTACAAATGTAACACTTTAGAAGGTTTGTATCTTTCTCCAGAGTGTTGTTCTACTTATTCCCAGTCGTTTAGCAGTTTCGGTCCTGTTAAATTGGTTTTCTTTTAAAATATTTAAAATATTCTCTTTACCTAGCGATTTGTTAAGAACGATATTATCTTTATTATAAATGATTAAATCATCTAAAATTTGATCAGCAACATTATAAGTTATTTCTGTATCTTTACTTATTACTACAAAATTTATTACAAAAGTTTTCAATTCCCGAATATTCCCGGGCCATAAGTAGTCTTTTAATTTATCAACAATATATTCAATCACAGATTCATTAATAATTTCATTTCCATTTTTAATCTTCTTAAAAAAATATCTAAAAAGTAGATCAACATCATCAGATCTATCCCGCAGAGGAATTGAAGTAAGCCTTAGAACAGACAGACGTTGATATAAATCAAGTTTAAAATTGCCCTTTTTAACTTCATCTCTCAGATCTCTATTTGTTGCGGCAATAATTCTCACATCTACAGGAATTAGTATATTTCCTCCAATTTTTATTATTTCTTTTTCTTCAATGAATCTCAGGATTTTAGATTGAAAAAGAACAGGTAATTCTCCTATTTCATCCATAAAGAGAGTTCCTTCATGGGCAAGCTCCACAATTCCCTTTTTACCGCCTTTCTGACCACCTGTAAAGGCTCCCGGTTCGTAACCAAAAAGTTCACTTTCTAAAAGTGCTTCAGGAAGGGCGGCACAATTAATTGTAACAAAATTATTTTTACACCTACTACTTGCATCATGTATGGCATGGGCTAAAAGTTCTTTACCTGTTCCTGTTTCTCCTTGAATTAATACTGTAAAATCGTTTGATGCAAAAGCTTTTGCTTTTTTTATATTCTGTATAAATAATTCATTATTCCCTTTTATCATATTAAAAGAATATTTAGCTCTGAAGCCTTTTTTTACCTCCTTATTTCTAATAATATACTCAGTAGTTGAAACCTCCTCCGTTTCCTGAAAAGAAAATACAAGTCCGGATATTCTATCACCAATATTTATTGGAGTTGCAGTAATTATTATCTCTTTTCCCCTTACTACATCAATTTTATTATATAATCCAATATCTCTCACTTTGTCGAAATCCATTATTTGCTTACTATTAAATAGATTTCGAACATTATGACTAATTATATTGGGATGTTCTAACTTTAAAATTGTTAAGGCTTTTTTATTGATGTGAGTAATTTCTCCAGTCGGGTTGCAGCAGATTACCCCTATATTAGTAAGATTGGATATTGTCTTATACTGTTCTGATAGATATTTAATTTGACGTTGAGCTATAGCAATATTTATAGCCTGGTCAAATGCATTTTTATAGGTTTTCGCCGAGTAGTATACTATACATTTGATGTTATTTCTCTCGGCCAGTAAACTTACAAGGCTTGATGAAATAATAAGTTCAACTTTTTTTTTAACTAATCTATCAATTATTTTTTCAATTTCAAATATACTATCATAAGGAATTTGTTCAATATCAATATTCATAATATTCGAAAATAGCGTAACTTCCTGAAGAGGAGCATTAAAACATACAAAATATAGTTTTTTATCTTTCCCCAGTGTAGTCCTTGCCTGTACAATTGCTTTAATAATATCATAACCATTAGTTGATACAGAAACAATAGGAGTTGTAATACGCTTCCTTAAAGTGTTGACTATGGATCCACCGGTAATAAAAACATCAGCTTCACCCTTATACCTCTCAACTGTCTCTAAAGAATCTTCAAAGTTTCCACCTTCAAAAATGACCTCGGCAGGGAAAGAGGGTATGTTGATACAGTTTCTCATAATATGCTCAACTTTCTTATTGCCAATAACTACAATTTTAGGCAAAGGAATAAATTCATTATTTTTAAGCATACTTATTTGTATCCTCCATCTATTTTTTATTTAGGTTAGACAATATGAAGTGACCACCGCGCGCTTGCAATTTCATGGATTAGCATGCACAATAATTAATAAACCGCTTACAAGTACGCCACTTACAAGGAATAGAGGCCACAGTGGGAAGTATAGTTTACGTAGGAATGGATGTCCACAAGTAAACATGAATTACTTGACAGGAAAAAGTCTTTGTGACATCAATACTTTAGGTAATATAACTTTTTCAAGAAATATTTTATTCCAAAAGAATATGTGCACTATTTGTTAATATGAATAGATACAATTAATACTTCAGATACTGATTTGCAACTGTTTGATTTCGAAAGGGGTGCGAATATGAATATGATCGAAAATCTATCATCCTTTATTACAGAAACAAAATTTGCTGATATCCCTGTAAATGTAGTTGAACGGGCCAAACAATGTATTCTTGATACTATTGCTGTAGCTTTGTATGGATCTCAGTTTGAATCCTCCGTTATTGCCTCTGCAGTCATTATGGAAACAGGAGGGAAAAAAGAATCTACAATTATCGGAACAAATAAGAAAGCTCCTGTTTTCTTAGCAGCTCTTGTTAACGGGATAAGCAGCCATACAGCAGAATACGATGATGATTTATTTGACTTCCTGGGTCACCCTTCATGTATTTTGATGCCTGTAGTTTTGTCACTATCAGAAAAAAACATGTTGGATGGTAAAAGTATGCTAGCCTCGTTTATACTTGGAAACGAAACAGGAAGTATTATTGGCAATCGAATGGGATGGAAACATTACAGAACAGGTTTTCATCCAACTGGAACAATAGGTACTATCGCAGCTTCAGCTGCTGCATCTAAATTATTGAATTTATCTGTAAAAGAAACAGCTAATGCCCTTGGAATCGCTGCTTCAAGTGCATCTGGTCTAAGAGAGAACTTCGGCACTATGACGAAAAGCTGGCATGCAGGACATGCTGCATCAGGAGGTATTATGGCATCTCTACTTGCTCAGAAAGGTTATAATTCATCATTAAATTCTTTGGAAGGAGAATCAGGATTTTTTAAAGTTTTTCAGGGAAAAAGAGAGGACGTCTCGGATGTAAAAGTACCTGGAAAACCCTATTCCATTCTGGATGTTGTACAAAAAAAATACCCATCAGGAGCAGCAAGTCATCCTGCTGTAGATGCAGTACTTCAGATAATCAAGAAGAACAGTATCCAGCCTGAAGATATACAAACAATACAATGTTATGTACGTCCAATGGTTTTATCTATCCTGAAATACAAGTATCCGGAAAATAAACTGGAAGCAAAATTTAGTCTTGAATACAGTATTGCTGCAGCTGTAGTCTTCGGTTCATTGGGGATAGATCAATTTACAGACAAGGTAGTTAACAAACCCAGGGTAAAGGAAATGATAAAAAAGATTTTTGTCATAGCTGATGAAAAACTTGAAACTATTGCAATGAAAGAGAATTTATTATCCCCTGTAAAAATTATTATTACTCTAAAAACCGATAAAACATATAATACTATTATAAAGGAAGCAAAAGGAGGTCCTCAGGCCCCCTTCCACTGGAGGGAGCTTGAAGATAAGTTTTTTGAATGTTCAGAGAATGTACTCTCAAAGTTCAACGCGCAGAGTGCAGTAACCTTGATTAAGAATCTGGAAGAAGTTAAAAAGATTAATAATCTTACAAAATTTCTTTCTAATAGCACAAATCGATCCGACTTCAGTTAAGCAGACTATTCACCAAAGCATCAATATCATCCTGATCAACATCAGCCTTTCTTTCATATGCAAGTTCTTGATTTGTTTCTTTTAATTTTTTTAATAATCCATAAATCATAACCATAAAAAATTTATTACCTGCATATGGATTTTCTTTTATATATTTCAACATTTGAGTTCGTTCAATTTTAAATACAATTGTTTTTGATTTGCTTGTAACACTGGCAGTTCTTTTAACTTTCATAAATATACCAGCTTCACCAAAAATTTCTCCATCACCTATTGTACAAATATAGACATCCCTGCCTTCAGCCTCAAGAGACGAGACAACCACACTACCTTCCACTACAGCATAAAAAGACTGATCAGTATCACCTTGAATAATTATAGGTTCTTCTATATCAAATTCAAGAATACTACAATTTTTAATTAGATTATCAATTTCTATATCTGTCATAAATTTAAAGGTAAGGATATTTCTAATTTGTTTTTTATAGCTGGTTTTATTTTTTAGTTCGATCATGAAAACACTCCATTAGTTAAAGTGTAATTTTATTTTTGTATCGACAGTAATACAACCACAGATTTTGCCGGAACCAAATAATTTTCCTGATTTTCAAGAATTTCTTCATTACCAAAAAGAGGAATATCTTCCTCTCCGGTTTTGGATGTATCTAAAGCTCTAAACCAGGATGTTCCTGAGGGTGGAGAACAAATTCGAAAGGTCTGATCATTTATACCTGCATTAAACATAAGATAAAAATCGTTATCATCTTTATCCGCATTAATTTCAGCTTCAGTTCCATCGAGTCTATAGGCCAGATAATGATTCATATTATCCCAGTCAGCTAGGTTCCCATCATGGTCATACCAGGTAATATCCGGTATTGCATTAAAAGTAGAATCTTTTCCAAGATAAAACTCCGGTCTGTGAAAAGCAGGATGTCTTTTCCTGAAATTAATAAGCTTTTTTAGAAATGTAAAATTTTCAATATTTTCCTTTTTTAGATTCCAGTCATACCAGGAAACTTCATTATTCTGACAATAAGCATTGTTATTTCCACCCTGGGTTCTTAAAAACTCATCTCCGCCGAGTATCATCGGGGTTCCAAGAGAAAGCATAAGTGTTGCCATAAGATTTTTAGCCTGTCTGCGACGAAGTGCAAGAATTTGAGGGTTGTGACTCACCCCCTCCTCACCGTTGTTGAAACTAAGATTATTATCTCCTCCGTCCCTGTTATCTTCACCATTTGCTTCGTTATGTTTAGTATTATAACTGACGAGATCATAGAGAGTAAAACCATCATGGGAAGTAATAAAATTAATCGAATGAAACGGTTTTCTACCATCTTTCATATACAAATCAGAACTTCCAGTCAGCCTGGTAGCAAGGACGTGAACATATCCTTCATCTCCACGCCAGAAACTTCTTACATCATCACGGAACTTGTCATTCCACTCAGCCCAACGTCCACCGGGAAAAGATCCTACCTGATAAGCCCCTCCAGCATCCCAGGCTTCTGCAATTATCTTTGTATCTCTTAAAACAGGGTCTTCTGCAATACCTTCAAGTATAGGAGGGTTTTCCATCATATTTCCATCCTGATCCCTTCCAAGTATAGAACCAAGATCAAATCGAAAGCCATCAACATGCATCTCTACTACCCAGTAATGCAAGCAGCTTCTAATAAGTGTACGAACAATAGGATGATTGCAATTGAGGGTATTACCGCAGCCTGAAAAATTCCTGTAAAATCGTTTATCTTCAGATAAAATATAGTAAATATTATTATCCCATCCACGAAATGATAATGTCGGTCCCAGCTCATTCCCTTCGCCTGTATGATTAAAAACCACATCAAGAATTACTTCAATTCCGGCTTTGTGAAGTTCTCTTACCATTTCTTTAAATTCTTTAACCTGATTCCCATTATCTCCTGAACTGGAATAACGACCTTTTGGTGCAAAAAATGAGATAGGATCATACCCCCAGTAATTTTCAAGTAACTCATCAGTTAAAGGATTTATTCTATTAACACCATAAAGATCAAATTCAAAAATGGGCAGAAGTTCAAGACTTGTTATGCCAAGTTCTTTAAAATAAGGAATTTTTTCAATAACGCCCTTAAAGGTCCCTGAATGTTTTACTTTAGAAGATTTATGTCTTGTAAGTCCACAAATATGCGTTTCATAAATAATACTGTGTCTAAGGGGAAAATTAAGAGGCCGATCGCCCTGCCAGTCAAAATCATCAGAAATAACTATAGATTTTGGCATATTAACAGTATCATCATATTCACTAAAAGAAAGATCTTTCTCCAGCGAATCCCAATCATACCCCCTGGATTTACTTAGGTTCCAAATAAAAGATCCAGTTAAAGCTTTTGCAAATGGATCCAATAAGACTTTATATCTGTTAAACCTGTGACCTTTTTCAGGTTCATAAGGACCATCCACTCTATATAGATAGAATAGGCCTTCACCAACACCCTCAAGCCTTATATGCCAGACATCTCCTGTTTTATTTTGAATAGGATCAAGTACCAATTCTGCAAAAGGTATATCGTCTGTAGCTTTTTCATATAAAAGAAGAGTAACTGAAGTAGCATTCCGACTGAATACAGCAAAATTAACACCGTTATTTAGAACTTTTGCACCAAAAGGGAGAGGTTCACCGGAGTAAATTGTAAAACTATTTTGATTATTTGATTTATTCATTAACAACTCTTTATAATTTATATAGATCTAAATATACAACCACTGAACAGTTAAAATCAATGCAAAATAAAATCATTTATAAGTTATGGATATTTTTTACAACTATCTTAAAAAGTATGATATAGTCAATTTCCTAAAATTATTAAAACAATTCGGGGGAAAAGAATGGCAGAATATATTACTACTAATTTTACAGTTAATGGTTCTAAAATAACAAAAAAGGTATCTGAAAATAAAACTCTTCTGGATTTTTTAAGATACCAATTAGAACTAACAGGTGTAAAAAAAGGATGTGCCCAGGGCGATTGTGGTGCATGCACAGTTCTTATAAATGGTAAACCTGTAAAATCATGTAGTATTCCTGCAGGAAGTCCCAATCTGATAAATGCAGAAATTACTACTATTGAAGGACTTCAGGAAAATGAGCAAAAGCTTCATCCAGTTCAGGAAGCATTCGTTAATGCTGGAGCATTACAATGCGGTTTTTGTACTCCGGGTATGATACTTACATCTACTGGTCTTCTCCTTGAAAACCCACACCCGACAAGAACTGAAATTAGAGAATATATTGGTCCCAGAAATATATGCCGCTGTACAGGATATCAAAAAATAGTGGATGCTGTAGAAGATGCCGGAAGAGTTTTAAGGGGAGAAAAAAGTATTCTTGCCGATCTTCCTGATGATGCCCCTCTACGGAGAAAGGATGCACGTTTAAAAGTTACAGGAGAAATTAAATATGCTGACGATATAGAACTGGAAGGGATGATATATGGAAAGGTCAAATTTTCTGATATTGCAAGTGGTTTTCTTAAAAGTATAAATTTAAATGGTGCAGAAAATGTATCAGGTTATATTGGCATGTTAAGTTCTGAAGATATAAAGGGTTCCAATAAAATAGGAATGGTAGATCAGGATCAGCCTGCATTACTGGCAATAGGTGGGAAAATCAGATCTGTATCCGACCCTGTAACTGTTGTTTTTGCAAAAACAAGGGAAGGTGCTAAAGAATCACTTTCTCTTATAAGTGCAGAGTATGAAGAACTTCCGGGTATTTTCAGTGTTCAGGAAGCACTTAAAGAAAATGCTCCTCAAATTCATGAAAATAAAAAGAATAACATCCTTTATTCAGGAACCCTGGAAAGAGGTAATCCAAAAGAAGCTCTGAAATCATCTGATATCGTTGTAAGCGGAAAGTTTACAACAGAAAGAGTTGCTCATGGTTATACAGAAGTGGAATCTGGATATGCAATTCCTGATGGAAATGGCGGTGCAGAAATATATTATCCAACACAGGCGGTTTTTGATGATCAAAGACAGGTATCCGGAGCACTGGGTATTGATAAAAAGAAAATAAGAGTTGTTCAGTTACCTACAGGAGGAGCCTTTGGAGGGAAAGAAGATGTTCTTTTTCAGCATATTCTTGCTGCAGCTGCTATTAAATTTAACCGACCGGTAAAAATTACTCTGGATAGGGTAGATTCTCTTAGAGTTGTACAGAAGAAACATGGTATTGATTTTAAAGCATCCCTGGGTGTAGATAATACCGGACATATTAAGGTTCTTGACGTGGATATTGAAACAGATTCAGGAGCTTATACTTCTCTTGGTTTTGATATAATTGAGAATGCCATGTCATTTGCAGGAGGCCCCTATTATATTCCTGAACTAAGAATAAATGGAATTTCTGTTTATACAAATAATGTAATGGCTGGTGCCATGAGGGGTTTTGGAGCAAATCAGGCTAACTTTATGATTGAATCTCTGGTTAATATGGCAGCAGAAAAACTTAAGATAGATACTATTGAAATAAGACTGCTAAATGCATTAAGACCAGGTTTGCCAACTGTTACTGATCATGTTCTTGAACCCGGGATACCAGGAATTGTAGAAGCACTGGAAGAAGCAAAAAAAGCCAGAGAAACTTTTATCATACCTCCATCAGAGAATGGTAAATTATATGAGATAGGTGTTGCATGCGGTGTAAAGAATGTTGGTTTTGGTCATGGATTTCCTGAAAGTGCAGGCGCTATTCTGGAAATTTCAAATGAAGGTAAATGTAAGCTGATGATTTCCCATCATGAATATGGTCAGGGAGCAGTCATTGGTCAATCAAAATTGGTATCAGAAATATTGGGTATACCGGTCGATGAAGTTAGTGTTGTACTTCCTGATACAGCCAAAACACCTTTTACATCTGCAACAACAGCATCTATGCAGACATTTATGACAGGGAACGCCACCCTGGGTGCTGCCCGTCAGCTTCTTTCTGAGATTATGATGGCTGCAACAAAAAAAATGGACCAGGTTAATCCTGCTGCTTTAAAACTTAGTGGGGATTCAGTACTGGACAGTTCAACAGGTAACAAAATTCCCCTTTCAGAACTGGGAGGGCCATTCAAAGCTGAATACAGGGCATTCCCACCAGAAACTAATACATTTTCTGAAAAAATCACTCAAAAGGATTATACTTCTCCGGATTTTAAAAGCTTAAGGACACATTGGGCATACGCCTATGGAGTTCAATTAATTTTAGTGGAAATAGATCAGACCAGTGGAAAAGTTTTAGCAAAGAAGATGGTTACTATTGGGGATATGGGAAAAGTCCTTAATAAAAGAGCTGTGGAAGGACAGCAGGAAGGCGGTGCCGTAATGGGAGTGGGTTATGCTCTAAGTGAAAGTTTTAAAACCAACAATGGCCAGAGTATAACAACAACATTTGGAGAACTTGGTCTTCCCAGGGCAAATGAAGCTCCGGAAATAACTAATATAAATGTGGAAGTTCCTCATCCATGGGGACCACTGGGACTCAAAGGTCTAGCAGAAGCACCCTCGTTGGCAACCGCACCGGCAATTACAAATGCAATATTTAATGCCACTGGTATAAGAGTTTTTGATCTTCCGGTTAATCAGGATTTACTAAAAAAATAACCCTTTGATGTAGAGACGCCATAAATTGCGTTTCTACATTAATGCATCTTTTAAAGCATGCCAGGGCAAAGTAGCACATTTAACACGAAGAGGATATTTTATAACCCCTTCAAGGGC
>Ga0209633_10004594_pt1 | contig 12360 bp, 8 predicted proteins | sample Cruoilmetagenom1_FD_187290 | JGI IMG/M metagenome (GOLD analysis project Ga0209633, IMG submission 187290) | Oil polluted marine microbial communities from Coal Oil Point, Santa Barbara, California, USA - Sample 1 (SPAdes) (version 2) | ecosystem: Environmental > Aquatic > Marine > Oil seeps ... | reverse complement strand
TCGCTTTAGGACATTTGCATAGAGCGCAGGTCATTGGAGGTAAAGAACATATTCGTTATTCCGGTTCTCCCAATATTTTAAGTTTTAGTGAAATCAACTATGATAAAAAAGTGGTTATAATAAACACCAAAGAAGATAAAGTAAACCAAATAGAAGAAGTAACAATTCCCAGATTCAGAGAAATTTTGAGAGTTACAGGTAAAGTAGAAGAATGTATTGTTGAACTGAACACCATACTTACCAATAAGTATGGATTAACACCTTGGGTTGAGGTAGTTTTAGACAATAAAACCAATACATCAATAGGCGCTTCTGAAATTCATAAAGCAGCTGAAGGTCTAAATATAGAAATACTTAAAGTTACTTTAAAGAATCAACAAAAAATAGAAGGTATAGAGCAGTTGATCGAAAACACGAAACATATAAAAGAACTTTCACCCGTTGATGTTTTTGAAATGAAGTGTAAAGAACAAGGGTTTGTAGTTAAAGGTCATCCGGAAATATGGGATGCTTTTAATGAAGCTTTACAAATTGCAAGAGAAAATTAATAAGATAGAATTATGAAAATTTTAAAGATAGAATTACAAAATATAAATTCATTAAGATCGAAAACTCCTATTGTCATTGATTTTGAAAGTGAGCAATTTCGGGATGTAGGCCTATATGCCATTACAGGTTCAACAGGAGCCGGTAAAACCACCATTTTAGACGCTATTACAATTGCCTTATACCATCAGGTGCCACGATTTAACAAAACAAATATCAAGGCAGGGTTAGAAGATGTGGTGAGTTATGGTGCCAATGATGCTTTTTCAAGAGTTTTATTTGAAAATAAAGGAGAACGGTTTGAGGCTTTTTGGAGTATGCGACTGGCATCAAAATCAGGAATAGAATTAAAACATCCCATTGAAAAAGTGAGATTGATCAATATTAGTACAAATAAAATAATTGCCGAAAAAAAACGTGAAGTCCAAACTGAAGTAGAACGAGTAACACAATTAAATTATAATCAGTTTTTGCGTTCTGTTATGTTGGCACAAGGTGAATTTGCTTCATTCTTGTCTGCCAATGCAAAAGATAAAGGAACTCTACTTGAACAAATTACCGGAGAAGAAATTTATAAAAAGATAGGTGAAGCCATTAACCAAAGACAATATGAAGAGCGAAAAAAATTAGATGCGATCAAGGCCAAAATTAATAATGAAGATATGTTAACTGAGGAACAGCGTACAGAATTAAAAATAGAACAAAAAGAAGTTGAAGAACAAATCAAGATATTTGATAAAGAATTAAAGGCGATTATTAAGATAACTGACTGGTATAAGAAAAATGAAGAACTGCTAAAGCAAAATATGGATCTTCAACTTCAAATTACAGAGCTGGAAAACAGTAAAAAAGAACAACAAAATATATTGAACAGGTTGGTATTACATGATAAAGCGGAACCATTTAAAGACCTGTTGGGTATGATCAATCGTACCGAAAAAGATATAAAGGAAAAAACAGAAGAATTAAAAACTTTATCTGATCACTTAAAATTACTGGCTCCAAAAATTGCACAAATAACAACGGAGAAAACTAAGGCCAATAAGCTTTTAAAAGAAAAAGAAGAAGGTTTTAAAAAATGGCTACCAAAATTAGAGAAAGTTTCAAAACTGGATGAAAATATTAAAAATGAAAAAGAGAATATACAAAAAACAGAGCAATCCTTGATTGATCTAACGGATTCCATTGCTGTATTTGAAAAAGATATTCAACGTAAAGAGGAAGAAAAAAAACAAAAAGATATTAAATTAAATACTCTTGAAGTTTTTATCAGAAAATATCAGAATATTCCTGAAATAGAAAAGAAATTCACAAACTGGAGTACAGAGCTAACTATTTTAAAAAGTAATAAAGAGAGTATATATAAGGATTTAAGATATTGTACTTCTAAGGAAGTTGAAATTAATAAAACCACATTAGAAATTAAAAACAACCATACAACTCTATCAGAAAAAGATAAAGAATACAAAAAAATTAAGGATGAACTTACTGAATTAGAAAAGCAGTTAAAAAACAATGATCTAAATAAGCTATTAGAACAAAAAGATATTCTGGAAAAAGAAAGATCCAGCTGGGATTCTTTCCATAAATTAGCAGCTTTATTCTTAAAAGATAAAAAAACAGAAGAGCAATTAAAAAAAGAAATTAAAGATTTAAAAGGGGAAAGTGAAATTCATAAGTCTGAATTAGAAACACTCGATACGAAAATAGCAAATGCTAAAAAGCATGTGGATGATGCAGAAAAAATAGTAGATCTCGAAAAATCTATCAAAAACTTTGAGGAAGAACGCAATAAACTTGAAAAGGGAAAACCTTGTAATTTATGTGGAGCAACTGAGCATCCTTTTGTGGAAAAATATCAAACACTTGAAACTTTAAAATCTGAAAAAGAATTAGAGAAACGTAAAAATATATTTGATGAATTAACTAAAAAAAGGATTATAGTTGATAAAAACCTTACGAAAACAGAGACAAAAATAAATGGATTATCTAAGCAATTGGAGAAAATCATCATTGAGCTTGAAGAAAATGAGAAAAAAGCGAATGCAATAAATTCAGACTGTCTGATTACCGATGTAAATACAATATCAATAAAACTGAATAATATCGAAAAAGAGCTTATTATTCTAAGATCAAAAATTGAATCTACTCAAGACCTACAAAACGAAAAAGATAGAAAAGAGAAGAATTTCAATAATGAAAAAGAGGTAATAAATAAAATAAAAAATAAAATCGCAAGTTTAGAAGGCAGACAAAAAATACTTAAAAAAGAATTATCCGAAAAGGAAAGTACACTTGCCGTATTAAAAAAAGACACCTTAAAACTAGAAGATAAACTAAAACAAGATCTGGCATTATTTGATTTAGAATTACCATCCATTGATAAGACTACTACATTTATCAGCGACTTAGAAAAAAATATATCAGATTATAATATAAAAAATAAAGAGCTGGTCACAGTAAAAAATGAAATTTCCAATATTGAAATTGAATTAAGGAATACGAAAAAGCAGTTGACAGAGGAGCAAATTGAACAAAAAAAAATACAGAAGAAAAATAGCAATATCGTTAAAATCATTTTAGAATTAATAAATGAAAGAGCAGTTATTTTACCTGCCAATATTAGCGTAGAAATGAAGAGAAAAGCACTTCAAAAAAGGATAAGGGAAGAGCAGGTCAAAGCAAAACAATTAAGAGATGACCTGCAAACATTAAATACCGATAGAATAACAAAAGAAACACAGAAAACAACCATTCAAGAAGAATTGAAAGGTCTCAATAGTAAAATAGAAGCTTCGGGTAAAACCTTAAACAAGCAAATAGATCAAAGTGATTTCAATACAAAACAGGAGATAGAAGAAGCTTTGTTAAGCAGAGAAGAACAGGCTGAATTTAACAAAACAAAAAAGGAATTAAATGATAAAACCGTTGAATTAAATACGCTAAATACTAAATTACAAAAAGAGTCAAAACAACTTGAAGAAAGCAAAGATTTTGAAATGTCGAAAGAATCAGCTTTAGGCAAAGAAGAGGAAATCAGTACATCGAGAGAAAATATTTTAAAAAGATCAGGAGAAATAAAACAACAATTTGCCCTAGATAATCAAATAATTGAACGAAATAAATCTGTTTTTGATGAGATTAAAACTCAGGAAAAACAAGTTAAAAAATGGAAAGATCTTATGGAACTTCTGGGAGGTTCAAAACATGCTTTTAATACCTATGTACAACGACTTACCTTACAAAGTTTAATAGGGTTTGCAAACATTCATCTCTTTAAATTAAACAAGCGCTACTCGTTAAAAATGAATGAGAAATATAAACTAGGAGAAGAGTTAAACTTTGATTTAATAGATCATTACCAAACTGACCAGGCTCGATATGTAGACACATCAAGTGGTGGTGAAAAGTTTATTATTAGTCTTGCATTAGCATTGGGTTTATCAGATCTGGCAAGCAGCAATGTAAGAATTGATTCCCTGTTTATTGATGAAGGTTTTGGAACACTGGATAACAACACTTTAGAAACTGTAATTTCAACCCTGGAAACTTTACAATCACAAGGTAAAATGATAGGGATCATATCACATGTTGAGAATTTAAAAGAACGAATTTCTACCCAAATTCAAATTATAAAAAAGAGCAATGGTGTTAGTGAGGTGGTAATAGTTTAAAAATTAATTATAATCTCAATGATTAGGATAATCAAAATCGTGTTACAATTGTAATATATTTGTAACACATATAAAATACCAATTGTTCTACTGGTATTAAAGCTAATTGAAACTGCTATTTTATCATTATTTAATACCTTAATTTAGTACTTTATCTAAATTTAACCCTTGATTATAGAAAAACACACTAATCCCAAAACCAATTCTGATTTGATTAAAATATTTACTAGTGTTACATCATATTTACATTAAATCTATCAAATCACCTCATATGTTTACACAATTTTGATTATAGAAATTCGCCACATATTATTATCTTGATATTCCGAGTTCTGAAATGAAATGCATAAAATGAGGAATTTCATTTTCTAAGGACTGTAAAAGGAACGGGTTGCTGTTTTTTAAAACAGGTATCCTTCTAACCCAATAACGTATTTCATTAGGATTGGTCTTTACAAAATTATCTTCGTTATTAGAACACAGAATAAACTTACCATAAAAAGGAATTTCAATTTTATCTTTTCCTTCCAGTTTAAAATACTGGGAAGTAGATAAATGTTTTAAGCGTTCACTGTCTTCATTTCTTTCCAGTAGAACTTCATCAATTGCGATGATCAGTTTGGAAGCCCAATCGGAATTAAACTGGCTTCTAAAGTCTTCATTTTTGTTTAAGGTCATATTACCTCCAAAAATTAACTTTAACCAGTTGAGAAAAGTTGTTTTTCCTGTATTTCTTTCTTTACTTACCAAACTTAAAATGGGTAAGATGTGTTTTGGCTTTTTCCATAGTATGGATATATAATCCAAGCCTAATTCATATTGTCTCTAAAAAACTTATCAAATATCAATGGTTAGTTATTATCTTTCCACTTCTTAAACTTGCCCTCAAGTAAAAATAGTTTTACTTAAACCATATTTCAAAAAAAGGCATTAATAAATTTTGTATATTTGAATAACAAATAATCAAAATTGAGAAAATGATAGTATTAAAGGTCTATTTAGCAGAAAAAATAAGTGATGTGTTAGTGAAAAATTCTATCATTAAACCAAATCAATCAATTTTCAACAATATTGATGATAAAGCTTTTTTTAATTTTATTTATTTTAAAATTGAAGACTCCTTACCAACTGACCTTGATGAAGGTTTTGATTCTGATTTGAATGAGAAAGATTATTTGAATTTATTTAATCAATTTGATTTAAATGAAGATGAATTAATAAGCCAAAATAATGATATAGAAGCATACACTTTTGATGAAAAATTTTATGCTAAAGATTTGAATAGTGATAAATTAGAAGAAATTGAATTCGAAGCTTCGATTGGAGCTGTAGAATGTTTTCCAAAATTTACGAAAAAGGGAGTTCTATGGAATGTTAGTTCTGAAGATTGGCCTGAAGACGAATACAGAGTATTTTCTGGTGTAACTTTATCACAACTTCAATATGATTTAGACCTTAATCAAATACTGGAACTGTTGGTCCTTGAGGAAATTAATGATATAAAAAATTTAGAAGATTTTAATGAATGGTATCCATCTTGGCATGAGGATAGAGATGATGCTATTGAAGAAATATGGAGTGAATTAAAAAGGAGAAATTCTTATGAAACACGATTGGGGTTTTTAAATGCGATAGAACTCATTAAAAATCAAAAAAACCTATCTGAAAATGGTTCGGAAGCTGTAATTGATAAAACTCAAATTGATGAGGCATTATCCAAATACCCTGAAGATATGAGATTGGCTGCAAAAGATTTAAATTTAGAATATGAAAGTTTAAAAGAAAGGGTCTTTGCCGATAATTCCTACCCTTCCTTGAAAAATAAATGGACTCCAGAATTAAAAGAGCCATCGGATATTTCAGATTTTGAAAATGTAAATAAAATTAAAAGTATTGTTGCCGAATGTATTGAAAAAGATTCCGCATTGATTTATTGGTCAGGGATATTTGAGAAAAAGGGATACGATGTAGAGCCTTATAATTTGAGCAAAGAAATTGTAAAAATTAAATTTGATAGTAACATTTTTAATGTTTCTTATAAATTTAATGTGAAAGACAAAGCAGATTTTATACTCGGAAGATACGCTGGTTGGTCGGACAACTAATTAAAATTTTTAATATCTCAGAAATTGAACCAGAACAAAGTCAAATTTGATTAAAGTTTAATGAAAAATATATTTGCCCGAATGGACATTCTAATAATGTTGACTCTGAGTTCTGTGAATCACACGGTTGCTATATGAATATTAAAGGACTTCGAAGGGAGCAGGTAGAAAAAATAAAAGACTTTAAAGGTAAGGTTGACACTCTTAGTTCATTGTTTAATAAACATTAGATGTTTTGATTATAGTAACCATTTCGGATGATAATCTTCGAAAGATCATTCTAGTAGCCCATTATTGTAAAAGCATCGCTCAGATAATTGACCATCCTCAAAATATTTTTAGATTTATACATGGAACTTGAAACACTTTCAGAAATTTAAAACTATTTTGAGAAAGAAATAGTCGAATATCATAAAATTAAGCATTCTCAAACCCTCTTAAAAAATTGGGTTCAGAAAAACGAAGATTTAGGTGCAAAAAAAATATTCGGGATTTTTATTGATTATTTCGATAATAATGAGGATGATCAAAATCGTGTTACAATTGTAATATATTTGTAACACATTTAAATTACCAATTGTTCTACCGGTTGCTGGTTTTAGCAACCTGCTAACACTTGTCTAAAAAAATTTAAATAGCAGAATATTAATGGTTTAGTGAAAATTGTATGGCCGGTTGCTCATCAATCAATTAGTAATACACCCGGATTTTGTGATTGTACTACAAACGTATTACAATCGTATTACGGTTGTATCACAGTATTTTTTATTTCTAATTTGCTTTATTTCCAGTTGCAACCGGCTTTTAACCATAAGGAATAACTAGATCAAAAGTTTCAAGGAGTTTTTCAAGATTGGAATTTTTAGACTTTAGCTTGTTGTATATTCCAGTTTTACTAAATAGTAATTTTCTATTTTGAACAAAAAAATCGGCTATATCCAATCCATCCTCTTTTTGTAGCACAGTGCTTTTTTCTTCGAGCAATCGTGATACAGAAATATCAAAACCTTTTTCACTCAATTGATCTCTTTTTTCAGTCCACTTATTAAATGCTTTTTGGTTTGTAGATAAATCAGGATACAATACAATTTTCCTTTCTTTTATGGGATTGAACATTTTTGTATTAATGTTCGATAAACTCCCACAGGCAAGCCACAAGTACTTATCATATAATTCACTCATGATACAAGCTGTTTTTTCACTTTCAACAATTGCAACCGGCTTATTTTTATCTTGATTTAATAAATGTGATCCAAAAAGACACTGGCTAAGTGTAAAACCATGTATCACTTTTTTCTTTAGCAATACAGAATGAACCCAAGTAATATGATTAAATGGTTTTTTAACTCTTTTACCAGTTGCAGATAAGTAAAGCATGATCTTGCCTCCCCTGACCAGATTATTGTTATCTATCTGCCAAAAAACTGTGGCACCATCCCAATGATTGGAAGTTCCTAATAAATACCTTAGGATTATTCTTTTTACCTGATCTTCATTAAAAATGGTTTTTAAATATTGGATAAAATTGTTTTGTTTGAAATTTCTACCCGATTGAGTAACCAATGTTAATTCATGATAAGTTGGAGGTTCTTCTTTTTTTGTTTCTCTTTTTATTTTACTGGAATGATAAGATGTCAGCACTCCATTGGTTTCAAAGTATTGTTTTGGTGTTAAGTGATAACCACAATTTACTTCTCTATCACATCTACCTACAATATTGGGTAAGATCTCATCTTTTTCAAGATCTATATATCTTACAAATCTCCTTTTCCTACAATTCGGACAGATCTGTTTTTTTGCTTCTTTAACTAATTTGTATCTATACATCTTTTAATCTTGTAACAAGTTGTAACAGCTGTAACAAATAGTCTGTTACGTTACAGCTATATATAAATATTAAACGTTTGAATTAGTGCACTTTATAGTTGTAACAGGTAACTGTAACAAATACTCTCCCCTTAATATTGTTACAGTTGTTACTACCTGTTACCGTTGTTACAGTTTGTTACGACTGTTACGACTGTTACAGTTTTTTACTAGTCATGAGACTCCTGTTTCTGTACTTCTAAAGCTCTCCATACTTTCATTCTATAAGTTCCAAGTCTTTTTGCTATTTCCGTATTTTGCAAATGAGGTTTTTCTTTTTTAAGCTGAATGATTTCATTGTCCAGTTTTTCCTTTTGTTCAGATGAAATATGCTTTAAGTGTTCATATTCCAAACCAAATCCCATATACTCAAACTTTAAAAAATTAGATGATTTTTCAATAGTGAAAACAATCACATTATCCTTATCATATTTAATGGAAGTATTTCTGACTTTTATTTGTTTCAAATACCTGATTTTTGAATCCTGAGTACTTTCACCAATTGCAAAAGCACTATCACAAAAGTTTATTAGCATCTTAGAACCGGATAGATCATTTTTTGATAAGGGTTTTGATAAATCTCTTTTTGGCGTATGTCCTAAGATCAATATGGATAAATTATATCTTGATTTTAATCCTTTTAAATGTTTCATTAACGGAAGAGCATCTTTTGCCTTTTCATTTTCATTGCTTAGATATGTTAGATTATCAATGATTAATAGCTTGGTATAATTTTCTTTAATTCCTTGTTCAATAGATTCAATCAATTGTTCCTCAAACGTTGTTTTTTCTTTGGAATCAATCAGCTTTTCAGCATCAATTTCAGATCTTAAAAAATTTTCAGAAAACTGATAATGAAATGCTCCATTCTCTGAATATCTCATCTCAAACTGTTTATCGGATAGTTCACAATCTAAATATAAAACACTATTGTTATTCACTTCCATAACCAATGGGGTAAATTCTCTTTCTGAACTAATTGAATCGGCAATTTGAACAGCTAAAATGGACTTACCTGTATTACTATCTCCAAACATGATACATAACTCATTTTCAAACATGAAATCACCAAACAATCTTTTAGGAGTTTCTTTTAAGGAAGCTTCTTTCAACCAATTGTTTGCAGTTACAGTTTTTAATATCCCATTGCTGTTATTTGTATTGGTTTGAACGTGCTTACTGTGGTCTTTTTCAAGGTCTTGAAGTTGTATAATTCCGTTATTATCTTTATTTTTGTACTGCTGAATAAGTCCTTGCTGCTCGCCAGTTGTCGGGACTTTTTTTGTTTCTATACCCATTGTCATCGCCTAATCATTTCCTTGATTAATCTTTGTCAATGAGTCCAGAATTTCAGATTTCTTGTATCTTATTTTATTTCCAATTCTGTAAGCGGTAATTATTCCGGCTTTTCTCCAGTTGAGTAAGGTAGATAGGGAAACATTTAAGATTTCGGCTGTTTCCTGCCTTGTAATAAAATCGGAAGAAGGGTTTGTTTGATTGTTTTTTGTTAGAAGCTGCAAAGCTTCCTTTAATTCTGAAATTTCGTTTAAAAATTCTGTGGATGAAATACCCTCGATTTGGGTTATATGCTTTACCATATTTTAATATTTAATGATTAATAATAAGGCAAAATTCAGGCAATGATTATTCGGTTACTATTCGGAATAATTCGATAATTGTTCGTTTATATTTCTTTGGTCTTAATTACTTGTTTTTAAATAGGTTTAAGAATCCTTTTACGTCTTCTTTGTACTTGTAACCATCAGAAAGCCGGCTGTTATTCGTAATTTTAGCAGAATAAGTAGTGTTTAAATATTCTATATAATCTTTTAGTTTCAATCGGTTTCTAAATATTTTGTTTTTACATTCAGAAATTGAAAAAATAGCCTGGCATCTTGTTTGAAATACTCCTTTTTGAGCTTTGTTCTTTTCATTAATAGCACCCATTTCAATCAGAGTATTATGAAACCAATTTTGAGCTTCGTAACTTCTAAAAATTCCATCATTGAAAGGTAAAGGTGTTGTAGTTTTTGGCTTTAAAACCTTTTCCTCTTTAGAATCAGTTATCTTATTCATTTCTTCTTTAAGAAATTTTAAGACTTCAAGGTTATATTTTACTTCATCACAGTCTTTAAAAGCATATTCAGTACTAAGATGTGGAAATCCATCAATTACATATTCAAGAACCAAACTTTCGTCGATAGAGCACGACTGAATACAATCATATAAATCACCATCTTTAGTATTAATTGAATAATAGTCCTCTACACCATAATGATGCTCACTAAGAAAGTCTGAATGTTTTTCGTGCTCATTTCTTATTACTCTCTCTTTATCAGAATTGTCTAGGGCTCTATTTATACTGCTGTGAATGCGCTCCTTATAACCTTCAAATTCAGGTTTAAAATCACTTCCTATTTCTACAAACCAATCAACCATTTCTCTAAGGACTATATTGCTTACATAATGGGATGAAAAAAAAGAATCTCGAAAAGTTTTCCCATTTTCATTTGGCTGATTAAAAAATGGATGATCTAAATCTTCATATGGAACATAAATTTTGTTATCAAATAGATATTTTTCTTTTTCATCTTCAGTAAAATTATCATACTTTTCTTTTTTTATAATATTTAAAAATGGATAGGTGTTATTTTTCTTTTTCACGAAATGATACTATCTAAAAATTAATATTTTTTTGAAATGGGTGGGCAAAAATATTAAAGTTTCAGGTAAATAATAGTAGAATAAAAAAGTATTATTCCATTTTTTTTGATCATTTAAAGAAGTCATGATTACCAATCTTTTTTGCTCTGCCTATGTCCTTAACTTTTATGTAGTTGTAGAAAACTTTTTCAGTACTATGATTGCTTAACTGCATGATGTCATACACAGGCATACCTGCTAAATATGCATTTGTACAAAAAGATCTTCTAGCTGTATGACTGGAGATGAACTCATATTTATATTTAGTTATTTCAATTCTTTTTCCACCTTTGGTAATTTCCTTAGAGAATTTATCTTTAATTTTTGCTAATTCTCCAACCTCTTTGATTGCATAATTTAAATGTTGTTCCGGTATTTTAGAAGGAAATTCTCCATTGTTTTTTTTGAGGATATTTTTGATTACTTTACTCATTGGGATTGTAACAAACTTGCCTGTTTTTTTAGATTTTAATCTTAAGTATTGGGTTCCATCTTCTTCAATAATATTCTTTGCAGCATTTAAATCTCGATAATCTGAAATACGTAATCCTGTATAGCAGCCTATTAGAAATAAATCTCTTGCTCTGTCTAAAAGATCTTTTGTTAGTTTTAAATTTTTGTTGGTAATTTTATCTTTAAAATTTGATAAATCAACAATTTCGATACTTTTCAATTCTTCAAGAGTTAAATAAATATTACTAACATCTTCACTCGGTTTTCTGAAATACTTTTTTTTAAAATCAAGATTTTGATGTAGATCTTTTTCAAAAGAAGAACCCATTATTGTTTTTAAAACTTTTATTTGTGTACCTATATAGTTCAATGAATAATCCTGATCGGTCAAAAATGAGATAAAGTCATCATAGAAGTTTACAGTTATACTTTTGAAATCTACCCTGTAAATTGCATCATTAAACTCTCTAATAATCCGATAAGCATTTTTATAAGTTTTTGTAGTTCCCTTTCCTAAGATATTCCCCGTTGTTGGTAGAGGGTGAATTTTGTAATGTTCAATATACCAATTATAAAACTCTAATAAATTCAGAGCCTTCTTTTCTTCTTTCTTTTTGTTGAAATAAATTTCAATATCATTTTTTAAGCGATATTTAACTTCATTCAAATCATAGGTTTGATAGCTATTGATCATTTCAAACACAAAAGAATTAAACCCTGTTAACTTTTTATTAATACTATCTCTTGTATTTGAAATTTCTGCAATATTTCTTAAAAGCTGAGCTTGTTGGTTCCAGTGCTTAGGGAAAACCGCTATATTTGTCGACCCTCTCAAACGTACATCACGAGAAATACTAACGTCGTATTTGATAGAACATCTTTTGTTCTTTATCGGGTTTCTTATTGAAAATTTAACTGATGCCATAGTGGTGACAAATATATTAATAATAATATATGTGACGACATTTGTGACGATATTTATTACTCTAAGTTGTTTTTAGCTGCTTTTAGTT
>Ga0209633_10004593_pt1 | contig 12361 bp, 11 predicted proteins | sample Cruoilmetagenom1_FD_187290 | JGI IMG/M metagenome (GOLD analysis project Ga0209633, IMG submission 187290) | Oil polluted marine microbial communities from Coal Oil Point, Santa Barbara, California, USA - Sample 1 (SPAdes) (version 2) | ecosystem: Environmental > Aquatic > Marine > Oil seeps ... | reverse complement strand
CTTTGAAAGACCTATTAATTTAGGAGATACCATTTTGGTAGATCAAGAAATGGGAGTAGTTACCAATATTGGCGTACGCTCTAGTAATATTAAATCGTATTCTGGCTATGAAGCTATTATTCCAAATGGCGATTTAATTTCTAAAAAAGTAATTAACTACACATTAAGTAATAGAGACCGAAGAAGTAAAATATTTATGAAAACTGCAGCAAATGCAAATCCTGAGAAGGTAATTTTACTACTTAACAAAATGGCTGCAGAGGACGAAAGAACGGTAAAAACCCCTGCCCCAAAAACCTATTTTTATGGCTATGATTCGGATGGTAACCTCAGTTTTGCTTTGTTATATTGGACAACCTTTTCGGATACCTTAAAAACCGATAGTGCCATTGCATTAAAAATATTTGCAAAACTAAAAGAAGAAGGTATTCAAGCTCCAGCGCCTGTTAGAAGAATTATAAAGGAAGACTAAAACTTACTAGTTTTAATTTACACTATTAAAATCTTAGAAATAATTTCTTGCTAAAACATAGTTTGATTGTATCAAATGAAAATACAATAAAAATTATTTGTTTAGTAACCCAGTTTTAAACGCACTCTTTTTAACACAGCATCTGCCACTTTATGTGCTTTTTTAGCTCCAATTGCAAGCGCTTTGTCTATCTCTGGTAAATTATTGATATAGTAATTGTACAACTCACGCTCTTTAGCATATTTTTCGATAATTAGTTCAAAAAATTCTTGTTTGGCATGTCCATAACCATAATTTCCTGCTACATATTTTGCTCTTAATGCTGTACTTTGCTCTTCAGTTGCAACCAATTTATATAAGGCAAATAAATTACAAGTATCCGGATTTTTTGGTTCTTCTAAAGGTGTTGAATCCGTTTTAATTTTCATGATTTGCTTGCGTAATTTTTTATCCACTAAGAAAATATCAATAATATTTCCTTTAGATTTACTCATTTTTTCGCCATCAGTTCCAGGAACATACATGGTGCCTTCTTGAATTTTCGCTTGGGGCGGAATTAAAGTATCTCCCATTTGATGGTTAAAACGGTTAGCTACATCTCTACTCATTTCCAAGTGTTGCAATTGATCTTTTCCTACAGGAACTACATCTGCATCATACAATAAAATATCGGCAGCCATTAACATAGGGTAAGTAAATAAACCCGAATTTACATCTTCTAATCTCTCTGCTTTATCCTTAAAACTATGTGCTAAAGTTAATCGTTGAAACGGATAAAAACAGCTCAAATACCAAGACAATTCGGTTACCTGTGGCACATCACTTTGGCGATAAAAAACAGTTTTTTCAACATCTAACCCAAATGCCAACCAAGTTGCTGCTGTACTGTAAGTATTCTCTTTTAAAGTTTTTGCATCTTTTATCTGCGTAAGCGAATGCATATCAGCAATAAATAAAAACGATTCCCCTTTAGAGGTTTTCGACATTTCAATTGCTGGAATAATTGCACCTAATAAATTTCCTAAATGAGGTGTTCCTGTACTTTGTACTCCTGTAAGTATTCTTGACATTTGTATTATTTTATATTCGCAAAAATAAAATAAATTTTGTCAGAAAAAACCAAAACAATTGTAAATAGTAAATCAAATAATTCGTAAATAAATATTTGCTACTTTTGACCTCGATGAATTTTCTTAAAAATACTTTTATCCTGCTTTGGCGTATCTGGTTTTACCTTTGGGTTGTTAGTACCATCATACTATGTTTTCCAATTTTAATTATCGTCATTTCAAATGAAAATTGGTATCCTGTTTTTTATAAAATAGCCCATTATTGGGCAAAAACCACACTTTTTGTAATGGGGTTTTCACCTAAAGTAATTGAAGAAAAAAAGATTATTCCTGGTAACAGCTATATGTTTAGCCCTAATCATACTTCGATGATTGATATTTTTTTAATTTTGGCAATCACTAAAAACCCATTTGTTTTTATTGGAAAAAAAGAATTGGTTAGAATTCCAATTTTTGGATATATTTATAAGCGAACTTGTATTTTAGTTGATAGAGAAGATATGGGTAGCAGGCGAAATGCTTTTAAAGAAGCACAAAAAAGACTACAAAAAGGACTCAGTGTATGCATTTTCCCAGAAGGGAAAGTCCCCGATGATGAAAGTATTATTTTAGATAAATTCCAAAGTGGTGCATTTAGATTGGCAATCGAGTTTCAAATACCTTTAGTTCCCATAACTTTTTACGATTGTAAAAAGAGATTTTCTTATACTTTTTTTAGTGGAAGTCCTGGTAAATTACGAGTAAAAAAACATACGTTTATACAAACTAAAGAGTTAACGTCAAGTGATAAAAACAAATTAAAGGATCAAACCTATCAAATAATTTATGATGATCTGGTATCGAATATGAATAATTTGGAATTTATTACAATTAAAAATGAAGATTGATGATATAAAATATTATGATTCAAAAGAAGAAAAAATCAATGTAATTTCTCATGCAATTGGATTGATTTTAAGCATTGTTGCTTTAGTGCTTTTAGTTGTTTATTCTTCGCTTTATGGTAATGTTTGGCATATTACAAGTTTTGCAATATTCGGTGCAAGTTTAATCGTTTTATACGCAGCATCTACAGCTTACCATTATTCTCAAAATCCAAAACTAAGATCCAGACTAAATATATTTGATCATGCAGCGATTTATGTTTTAATTGCAGGAACATATACCCCTTTTACATTGGTAATCTTAAAAGGCTGGGTTGGTTGGACTATATTTGGAATTTCATGGGGACTAGCACTTACTGGTGTTGTACTTAAACTTTTTTACACTGGTAAATATGATAAAATTTCAACAATTGCCTATGTGTTAATGGGTTGGGTAATTATTTTTGCGCTTAAACCTTTAATTAATAATTTTCCTTTAAAAGGATTATTATGGTTGTTGGCAGGGGGCATATTTTACACCATCGGAGCTATATTATACAGTTTTAAAAAGTTGAAATACAACCATGCCGTATTCCATATTTTTGTGTTACTGGGAAGTTTCTGTCATTTTATGGCAGTGTTTTTTTATGTTTTACCTGCAAAAGCTTAATCTTCTTTCTGATGTAAATAACGAGTTAATTGCATAGATAAATCCAATAGAATAATTTTAGCATTACCATTTCTTTCAATATGATAAATTGCATCATCGAGCGCTTTATTAATATCTTCTATATTACCTCCATGAACAAAAGGAGCAAATTTCTTCAAATCAAAACCAGAAGTATGTGATTCAAAAAAAACTAAATTGTTTGCCTGATAATTAACCAATAATGCCTGTCGGAAGAACTCGGAACAATAATGTAAAAACCTTTTTTGAGATTCTCTTCCTGTTTTTGCTATTTCATCACTCCAAGTAATTAAATCTTGAATTACACTTGCATTGCCTTTTGCTTTAAATGCAGATCTAATCCAGGTGATAAACCATTGTTCAAAAACCTCTTCATTATCATTGTGATGTAATAAATGTAAAGCTTTGTTTAAATCACCATGTGATTGATGTGCAATTTTTGCTGCTTGGTTTTCATCAATACTATGTTCTATAATCAAGTTATTTCTAATTTCACTTTCACTTAATGCTTTAAAATGTAAAACTTGACAGCGTGATAAGATTGTTTTTATAATTTGTTCTTCGTTTTCGGCAATTAACAATAAAAGCGTTTTATTTGGTGGTTCTTCTATAAGTTTTAATAATTTATTAGAGGCTGCAATATTCATTTTTTCAGCCATCCAAATAATCATTACTTTATAACCTCCTTCATAAGGTTTTAAAATTAATTTTTTAACAATTTCTTCTGCCTCATCAACTCCAATCTGACCTTGTTTATTTTCAACACCTAATTGTTGATACCAGTTAAATAAACTTCCGTAAGGGTTACTAGTAATAAAACTACGCCAATCTTCTAAAAATAAATTACTAACTGGGTGCTTTTTAACTTTGTCATTCGTTGCAATAGGAAATGCAAAATGTAAATCGGGGTGTGCTAATTTCTCAAATTTTAAATTACATGCTTCATTACCTGAATTATTTTCACCTTGTGTGTTATTACATAAAATATACTGTGCATATGCAATTGCCATTGGTAAGGCTCCACTTCCTTTTGGAGCAATAAAAAGTTGCGCATGTGGTATACGCCCATTTGTTACGGTTTGTATCAAATGGTTTTTAATATTTTTTTGACCAACAATATCTTTAAAAAGCATTTTACAAAGAAAACAAAAATTTACCGAACTCCTCAAATTTTATAATCCATATTATTAATTAGGTCTTATTTTGAAAAATCCAAAAGATGCATTCAAAATAGTTAGTTATACTAAATCCAGTAGAAAATTTTGGATCTTAGTTTAATAACATTTGTTTCCATTAAAAACAGTATTTTTGCCAAAAATCAAAAACTAATATTCGTTGGATTTGACTCCAATTGCAAAAGTCTTTATAAATTAATTTTTAAATGCCATAATGGTTATTATTACATTACAAAGAAAAAAATGTATCGGTTGTAATTACTGTGTTGAATTAGCACCTAAGCAATTTCAAATGTCAAAAAAAGATGGCAAATCAGTACTTTTACATGCCGTAGATAAAAAAGGTTTTTTTACAATAAAATCACCTAATATTACCATTTTAGACAATGCAACAAAAGCAAAAGAAGCTTGCCCTGTAAATATTATAAGCGTTAAGTTAAAATAGGTTATTCGCTAATATTTGACAATATTGAGTATATTTACCTAAATTTTTTTCGAACTTATATTGAAGTTTTTTATAAACCCTTGTTGTTACTGATTTAAATGATTGATATTTAGTACTAATCGTAGTACTAAGAACAAATCAACAAACAATAGAAAAAATTTCAATTCAAAATATAAATATATTATGAGCTGTAAATCTTGCTCAAACTCTATAAATGGATTGCCTTTAGGCTGTAAAAACAATGGCGCATGTGCCTCTGGAAGCTGTGATAAACTTACGGTTTTTGATTGGCTTACCAACATGACCTTACCCAATAATCAAGAACCCTTTGATATAATGGAAGTCCGTTTTAAAAACGGTCGTAAAAGTTTCTATCAAAATAAAAAAAAATTGACTGTTTGCATTGGTGATATTATTGCTGTTGAAACTTCTCCAGGTCATGATATTGGTGTGATTTCCCTTACTGGGGAATTGGTTAAAGTGCAAATGAAAAAGAAAAACATTGCTCTTGACAGTGAAGAAATCAAACAAATATATAGAAAAGCAACACAAAAAGATATTGATATTTGGACTCAAGCTCGAGAAAGAGAAAAAGAAGTACAAAGAAAATCTCGTTTAATTGTTAGTCGATTAAATTTGAAAATGAAGCTTTCTGATATTGAGTTTCAAGGCGATGGAAATAAAGCTACATTTTACTATACTGCAGATGAACGTGTAGATTTTAGACAATTAATTAGAGAATTGGCTGGTACTTTTAGTATACGAGTTGAAATGAAACAGGTAGGTTTACGACAAGAAGCAGCACGCTTGGGTGGAATTGGCTCGTGTGGTAGAGAGCTTTGTTGTTCTACTTGGTTAACCGATTTTAGGTCGGTAAGTACTTCAGCTGCAAGATACCAGCAACTATCTTTAAATCCACAAAAATTAGCTGGACAATGTGGTAAATTAAAATGTTGTTTGAACTACGAATTAGATTCTTATTTAGATGCACTAAAACATTTTCCAAAAACAGATCTTTGGTTACATACCGAAAAAGGAACGGCAGTATTTCAAAAGATGGACATTTTTAGAGGTTGGATTTGGTATGCCTACAAAGAAAATCCAGCACATTGGCATAAATTAACCGTTGAGCAAACCAACCAAATAATTGCTTTAAATAAAAACAATGAAAAAGGCCAAAGTTTAGAAGAATTGGCTTCCGATTTAGAAATTGATGTGCCAGAAGAATCCCACTTTACAGAACTAGTAGGCCAAGATAGCTTAACACGATTCGATAAACCTAAGTTTAAAAAGAAACGTAAAAAAAATAGAAATCCTCGCAATCGAAATTTTAAAGGAAATAATAAAAATACCCAAAACAAATAAATCTAGTAATGCAGTACCTTAAAATAATTTTATTTTTTATTGCCGTTATTTCAATCAGTTCTTGCTCAAAAAATATGGTGTATGATCAATTTAAAGGTATTGAAAATACTGAGTGGCATAAAGACTCAATAGTAAATTTCACCATAAACTCTATAGATTCTATTAGTAAAAACAACATTTATATCAATCTAAGAAATAACAAAAACTATGAGTTTAGTAATTTGTTTTTAATTGTTGGTATTAAGTTTCCTAACAACTACCAAATAGTTGATACTTTAGAATATGAAATGACAACACCTGAAGGGCGATTTTTAGGCACTGGAATTACTGATATTAAAGAAAATAAATTAGAGTATAAAACCAATGTAAATTTCCCTGTTAAAGGAGATTATAATATTAGTATACAACAAGCCATGCGAAAAACTAAAAATATTAAAGGGCTTGAATACCTTGATGGAATAACCGATGTTGGATTGCAAATTGAAAAAGTGAATTAAAATGGCTAAAAAAATAAAAAAAACAGCAACTTCAAAATACACCAAATGGATTTGGAAGATATTTCTTGGGGCTATTGCCTTTGTTTTTATAGTTTTTTTCTTAACTGCAATAGGTGTTTTTGGTAGTTTACCAACTTTTGAAGAATTAGAAAATCCCGAAAATAATTTAGCTACCGAAGTAATTTCTATTGATGGAGTTACATTAGGGAAATATTATCGTGAGAATCGTACTCCTGTTAAATATACAGAGTTACCTAAAAATTTAATTGATGCTTTAGTTGCTACAGAAGATGAACGATTTTACGAGCATTCTGGTATTGATATGAAAGGTACTGCCAGAGCCATTGTAAAACTTGGTAAAGATGGTGGCGCTAGTACAATTACTCAACAATTATCCAAAATGCTTTTTACCAAAAGAGCTTCAGGAAATATCTTTAAACGGTTAGCTCAAAAAGTAAAAGAATGGATTATTTCTGCTCGTCTTGAGCGACAATATACTAAAAATGAAATCATTACGATGTATCTTAATAAGTATGATTTTGGGCATAATGCGGTTGGAATACGATCGGCAGCAAGAATTCATTTTGGTAAAGAACCTATTGATCTGAATATGGAAGAGTCCGCAATGCTGGTTGGTATGCTCAAAAACTCTTCATTATATAACCCCATACGTAGACCCGAAATGGTGCAACAAAGACGTAATGTAGTTTTAAAACAAATGACTAGAAATGAATTTATTACTGCAAATGTAAAAGATTCGTTACAAAAATTACCGTTAAAACTAGATATAAACTTAGAAGGTCATAGTGATGGTACCGCAACTTATTTTAGGGAGTATTTGCGTGATTTTATGAAAAAGTGGATTAAAAAAAATCCGAAACCTAATGGAGAAAGCTATAATATTTATCGTGATGGATTAAAAATTTATGTAACCTTAGATTCTCGATTACAAAAATATGCCGAAGATGCCATGAGTTTACACATGAGTAATTTACAAAGCGTATTTTTTAAACAGCAAAAAAGAAATAAAACAGCTCCATTTTACGATTTAGATACCAAGCAAATCGAAAGAACTATGCTTTCTGCAATGAAAAGATCTGATCGATGGAAAAAAATGAAAAAATCAGGAAAGTCTGAAAAAGAAATATTAGCCTCTTTTCAAGAGCAAACAGAAATGAAAATATTTTCTTGGAAAGGTGATATTGATACGATAATGACACCTTATGACTCTATCAGATATAACAAATTTATTTTACAATCTGGTTTACTTTCAACGGATCCACAAACTGGGCATGTAAAAGCTTGGGTAGGCGGTATTAACTATAAGCATTTTCAATACGATCATGTAAAACAAGGTAAACGCCAAGTTGGCTCCACTTTTAAGCCTTTTGTTTATGCAACTGCAATTAACCAATTGGGTCTATCGCCTTGCGATGAATATCCCAATACACCATATACCATCCCGAAAGGAAAGTATGGTTTATTAGAGGATTGGACTCCCAGAAATTCGGGTGGAGATAAAGATTATGGAGGTATGAAGACTTTAAAAAACGCTTTAGCAAATTCAGTAAATGTAATTACTGCCAATTTGATTGATCAAACCACACCTCAAAATGTAGTACGATTGGCAAATAGTTTAGGTATTGAATCTGAAATTCCTGAAGTTCCATCCATAGCGCTAGGTACAATTGATTTGAGTTTATATGAAATGATTGGCGCATTAAACACCTTTGCCAATAAAGGCATGTTTGTTAAACCGATGATGGTTTTGCGTATTGAAGATAAAAATGGTACTATTTTAGAAGAATTTACACCAAAAACTAAAGAAGTTTTAAGTAAAGACATTGCTTATGCAACCATTAATTTAATGGAAGGTGTTACTAGATTTGGGTCGGGAGTAAGATTAAGAACTCCTGGTGGAAAATACCCAGATAATATTGTTACTGGCTATCCCTATCTGTTTAAAAACCCTATAGCTGGAAAAACAGGAACAACACAAAATCAATCTGATGGTTGGTTTATGGGTCTGGTGCCTAATCTTTCTACAGGAGTTTGGGTTGGTGCTGAAGATCGCGCTGTACACTTTACAGATCTTGGTAGAGGGCAAGGAGCATCTATGGCTTTACCAATTTGGGCATTGTATATGCAAAGTGCTTATGCTGATGAAGATTTAAATATAAGTACAGATGAGTTTGAAAAACCTAAGGATTTATCCGTCAATGTTGACTGTGATCAAGTAGTTAGACAAGAAGGAGATAAAGATATAAAAAAACCAAACCCTACTGATGAAATAGATTTTTAATATGACTATAAAGGCTTCATGGAATCCAACTAGTGAAATAATAAAAAATAGCAACATTTACAAAATGATGCTAAAAAATGGGTTTGATAAATATGAAGATTTTTGGAAATGGTCAGCAAATAAAAAATCTTCCTTTTGGTCACAAACCGTATCCAATTTAGAAATCAAATTAAATCAACCTTTTACTTCCATTCTTGATGTTTCAAAAGGCGTTGAACAACCACAATGGCTTAAGCACGCTAAATTAAATATTGTAGATTCTTGTTTTCAAAATGAAGCCCAAGCAACAGCAATAACTTTTCAAAAAGAAAATGGCAGTATTGAAAAAATTACACAAAACCAATTAGAGCGTTACATTAATCAAATTGCCAATAGTTTGGGTAAATTTGGATTAAAACAAGGAGATTATATTGCTATTGATATGCCAATGACTCTTGAGGCTGTTGCCATATACCTTGCGGGAATTAAAGCTGGAAACCCTGTTGTTACTATTGCAGATAGCTTCACAGCAAATGAAATTGAAGTGCGATTAAAAATAACCAAGCCTAAACTTATTTTTACACAAGATGTATTACAACGTGCTGGAAAAATTTTACCGCTTTACCAAAAAGTTATTAAAGCTAAAGCTCCAAAAACAGTAGTAGTAAAGGTTAGCGATGAGAAAATTACTTTAAGGGGAAAAGATATTTATTTTAAAGATTTTTTATCTGATAATGATAATTTTGAAACAGTAATTCAAAATCCCGATACTATTATTACTATTTTGTTTTCATCAGGAACAACTGGTGAACCAAAAGCAATTCCATGGACACATACAACCCCAATTAAAAGTGCTTCAGATGGCTATTATCATCATAATATTAAAAAAAATGATGTGATTTGTTGGCCAACCAATTTGGGATGGATGATGGGACCTTGGTTGGTATTTACAGCTTTAATCAATAAAGCTAGTATTGCTTTATATTATGGTGCACCTATGGGAGAAGCATTTGGTAATTTTATTCAAGATACTGAAGTTAATATGCTTGGCGTAGTGCCTAGCCTTGTTAGAATCTGGAAGAGCACCTCATGCATGGAAAAATCGAATTGGAATTCTATAAAGTGTTTTAGTTCTACTGGAGAAGCTTCAAATCCTTCAGAAATGAAATACTTAATGCAATTAGGGTCTAATAAACCCGTGATTGAATATTGTGGCGGTACAGAAATTGGAGGAGGTTATGTTTCAAGCACCGTGTTACAACCAAATATTGCTAGCGCTTTTAGCTCTCAAACTCTTGGTGGTGAATTTATTTTATTAGACGAAAATAATGAGTTATCTGATAAAGGTGAAATGTTTTTAATCCCTCCTATAATGGGATTATCAAATACATTGCTCAATAAAAATCATTATGATGTTTATTATAAAAATATTCCTAAATTTAATAATCAGGTTTTAAGAAAACACGGCGATCAATTAGAGCAATTAAAAAATGGCTATTATCGTGCACAAGGAAGAGCAGATGATGCTATGAATTTAGGTGGAATTAAAGTGAGTTCAATACAAATTGAAACAGTAATCAACCTGTTAAGTTTTGTAAAAGAATCCGCAGCTATTGCAATTGCTCCAAAAATAGGAGGGCCGAGTACTTTAGTTGTATTTTATGTAGAAAAAAATTCACACCTAAATTTTGAGGAAAGGCTTCAAAAAGCAAAAGAAATAATTAGAATACAATTAAACCCTTTATTCAAAGTGACAGAATTGGTTTCGATTGGTAAGTTACCCAGAACAGCTTCTGGGAAAGTAATGCGAAGAAAATTAAGAGACATATTTCAACAAAATAATTAATAAAATGAAGATTATATCATACAATGTAAATGGCATTCGTGCAGCGATAAAAAAAGGGTTTTTAGATTGGTTACAAGCTGCAAACCCTGATGTAATTTGTATACAAGAAACCAAAGCGCATAAAGAACAACTCGATTTATCCCTTTTTGAAGATGCAGGTTACCCATTTCATTATTGGTTTTCTGCACAAAAAAAGGGGTATAGCAGTGTTGCTATTTTTTCAAAAACAAAACCCAACCATGTAGTTTATGGTACTGGTATTGAAACTATGGATTTTGAAGGTAGAAATTTGCGATTAGATTTTGATCAAATTTCTGTAATGAGTTTGTATTTACCTTCGGGAACTAATAATGCAAGGCTAGATTTTAAACTAAATTACATGGCAGAATTTCAAAACTATGTAAACAATCTTAAAAAAGAAATTCCGAATCTAGTTATTTGTGGCGATTATAATATATGTCATGAAGAAATTGATATTCATAATCCTAAAATGAAAGGAGTTTCAGGGTTTTTACCCATTGAGCGCAAATGGATTGATGCGTTTATGCAAAGTGGTTTTATAGACACTTTTAGATATTTTAACAAAGAACCTCACAATTATTCTTGGTGGAGCTACAGAGCTAATGCAAGAAACAATAATAAAGGTTGGCGCATTGATTATTGTTTAGCGAGCGAACCACTCCAAAACAATCTTAAACGAGCCTTTATTTTACCCCAAGCAAAACATAGTGACCATTGCCCTATTGGTGTAGAATTGGAGTTTTAACTTAAAAAGTTTCAAAAACTACATTTACAATCGATAATTTTTGTAGTAATTCCATTAATCGGTGTTTATTTATTACTACCATAAAAAAACAATCCCTTTTTAATAAAACCGATTCTTTATATACTTCAATACAAGAAACGTTTCTAAAATTCTAATTTAAAGTCTGTTACTTACAAAATTATTTTGTATATTAGATACTCATATTTTTAATTCTAATTTTTAGACAAAATGAAACCTACAAACCTACAAACCATTTAGCTATTTGCTTTTTTTAATTCTTATTCTTTTGATTAGCTGTGAAAGTGATGAAAATATAACAATAGAACAAGCTGTAAACTTAAATAAAATTGAAACTGTTGTTAATACAACTAGTAAAAGTGAACAACGAATTGCATATCGACTTCTTAATTCATTTGAAAAATATACCCTCTGGATTAATAAACTTCAAAATCTTACACATAAAAAAAGGAGTATCGATAATAAATTTACCTCACAACAAATAGTTCTTTTAATTCAACTAAAAAACGATATAAAAATTGAATATTTTGAGGAAAATAGTGATAGTAAAGAGTTTTTTCAAAATATTTATATTCCAAATTTTATGGAAAAAGTAATTCCTTTATTTACTCACGATCAAATATACCAATTATTCTATTCCATTTCTTATACTGAAATAATACCAACAGGACAACCTGGAGGGTTTGAAGATGGGCTTTGTGAATGCAATGTGAATTCTGCTTGGTCTTGCGAATGGTTTCAAGACAATTGTGAAGAAAATGATGTTTGTATAGAAGAAACTGGTTGTGGATTTTTCTTTGGCTGGATATGTAATGGTATGTGTAATTAATAATTAACAAAAAATGAAATACTATAAAATTTTTCTATTATCTTTG
>Ga0209633_10004592_pt1 | contig 12362 bp, 8 predicted proteins | sample Cruoilmetagenom1_FD_187290 | JGI IMG/M metagenome (GOLD analysis project Ga0209633, IMG submission 187290) | Oil polluted marine microbial communities from Coal Oil Point, Santa Barbara, California, USA - Sample 1 (SPAdes) (version 2) | ecosystem: Environmental > Aquatic > Marine > Oil seeps ... | reverse complement strand
GCGGGATCTTTTTTTGCGTAACCTGATCCGTGAATTATCCGGCTTGCTACAGGATGTGGTCGGTCTTGAGGAGGCCTCCGGTTTTATCAGTGTTGTTGGCCAGAACATCGGCCACCAAATCAACGACAGCTATAAACAGGCATTAAAGATAGACAGGCTCAATCAAGAGCAGGTCAGTCAGGTCCTGCAAGACCTCAAGCAACGCATTCAGGGTGATTTTTATATTATTGAGGCGGATGCAAACAAGGTCATATTTGGTAACCGTGTCTGCCCCTTTGGTGACAAAGTCGAGAACCGTCCATCATTATGCATGATGACATCGAACGTATTCGGCACCATTGCCGCGGAAAATGCCGGCTATGCCAAGGTCGTGTTAGAAGAGACCATTGCCCGGGGGGATGGCGGCTGCCGCGTGGTGGTTTATTTCAATGCCACCGAGGAGGCACAGGCGAGCGAAGGCCGCGAATATTACCAGGCGGGGGATTAAATGACGGCAGATGATTTCCTGGAAATCGCCAGGGCCCTGTCGGATCCGCTTTGTCTATTGACCGCGCAGGGGCAGTTCCTCGCTGCGAATCCGGCCGCCTGCAAACTGCTGCAGGTTGATGTAGACAGTCTGGCTGGGCGAAAGCTGCAAGACCTTGTGATGCCTGAGCAGTTGTCACAAGTCACGCAACACCTGCGTAACTGGTCGGCCAGTCGTCAGGCCATTCCCGCCACCTTGAAATTGTGTGCCGCCAATGGTGAATGTCTGGAATGCCACTGCCATGGCAGTTTATTGTCGCCGCGCAGCGATAATTCCCCGGCGCTGATCATCTTGCGCAGTAAAGAGAAGTCAAGTCTCACCGGAGGTTTTGTCGCCCTTAATGATAAAATTGCACAACTGGAAAAAGAAATTGCGGAGCGCCGCCAATTCGAGCAGGCCCTTCGAGAGAGTGATGCCCAGGTACGATTATTACTCGATTCCGCCGGTGAGGCCATCTACGGCATTGATCTGCAAGGTGCATGCACGTTTGTCAACACCACCTGCCTGCATTTTTTGGGATATGACAGTAGCGACGAGGTGCTGGGCAAAAACATGCATGAGCTTATTCATCATAGCCATGCGGATGGCAGCCCATACCTGATTGATACATGTCAAATCAACCAGGCTTATCTCTCGGGACGACACGTCAAAGCGGAGCATGAGGTATTCTGGCGTAGGGATGGCCATGCCTTTCCGGTAGAGTATTTTGCCCACCCGATTCGTCACGAGGGTGAGATTCTGGGCGCGGTCGTCACCTTTCAGGACATCACTGAGCGAAAAAAAATCGAGGCCGCCCTGACGCGAAGCCAGGAGACACTGGAACGTGCCCAGGCCATCGCCCATTTGGGTAGCTGGGACTGGGATCTCGCTAACAATAACATTCACTGGTCAAAAGAGGCCTGCTTAATCAATAAAGGTTACTCAAAAAACCTTGACGTGACGCAAGAGGTATTTGCTGATTGTATTCACCCGGATGACAAAGACAGGGTAATGCAGGCCTTTGAGGCCAGTATTGCAAACCCGAAAATTGCTTTTGATATTAAATATCGTGTCTTGCATCCAAATGGGGAGGTTCGCTACATCACCTCCAAGGCCAAGATTTATTATGATAGTAATCACAAGCCTTTATGCATAATTGGCACCGTGCTGGACATTACTAAACAAAAACAGACCGAGGATGAAATCAAGAAACTCAATGAAGAACTGGAAGACCGTGTTGAACAACGAACGACCGAGCTAAAAGCCGCCAATGTGCATTTAAATACCTCATTGAGGCAGTTACAAGACACACAGGAGCAGTTGATACAGTCGGAAAAAATGGCATCACTGGGTGGTCTGGTGGCGGGGGTCGCGCATGAGATCAACACCCCGGTGGGGGTCGGCGTGACAGCCGTCTCGCACCTGCAAATGAAAATTAATGAATATACAAAGCATTATCACTCAGGCCAATTCACCCGTGATGATTTTGAATCTCTGTTGAATTCCACCACCGAATCAAGCGAGATCATCCACAACAACCTCAATCGTGCCGCCGAATTGATCCGCAGCTTCAAGCAGGTCGCCGTGGATCAAACCTGTAATGAAGTGCGCAGCTTTAATCTGCACGAGTATCTGAGCGAAATCCTGCACAGCCTAAAACCGAAGCTCAAGACGGGTACCGGCCAACACAGTGCGGCCATCGATTGTCCTCTCGATATTGTCATGCATAGTCATCCCGGCGCCCTCTCTCAAGTCATGACCAATTTAATCATGAACTCTGTCATTCATGGCTTTGACGAGCAGCAAGCTGGCAATATCAACATTAATGCAAGTCATACAGCGGATGGCAATATCCAACTGGACTATAGCGACAACGGCAAGGGTATTTCAGCGGAGAATCTGAAAAAGATCTTCGAGCCCTTTTTCACCACCCGCCGCAGTCAGGGCGGCACTGGGCTCGGCATGCACATCGTCTATAACCTCGTGACCCAGACCCTCGGCGGTCGCATCCATTGTCGCAGTACAAAGAACCAGGGGACAACGTTCCAGATTGAGCTGGCCGCTACTATCGATCAACAGGATGTACCTATGCGTGTTCAAGGGCAGGGCTAAGACTTTTAACGTCTCGCTCTGTTCCGCGCAGTATATTCATGCAGGATTACAGTAACGCACAAATGAGGGAATATGATGAGGAATCGTTATATCGGATCAAATATCAAGACACGCAGCGCCAATCCATTGCAGCGAGCGTATCATTATTACGCACTAGTAATTCTAATAAGCCTGGCCTGTGTAGCCGATGCAAATGCTCAGAACAAGCAAACGACCGTTACGTCGCAATATTATCGAACCGCCGATATCGATGACGCGGGCACAGATCGGAGACTGGTACTTCATGAATTACTATTTACCACGAGACAAACAGCTCATTCCTTTTTCCGGGCATATCATTAAAGCCATCAATTGTAATTGGCCCAAACAACAATCGGTAAAGTGAAAGTGAAAATGAAAAGGACAAGTAAAATATTCAATCTTGTGTCGACTGCCGTTCTGCTATACGCGCCAGGCTTACCGGTATACGGCGCCGAGACTAAAGTTAGTAGCGACGACCTGGATAAGTTACTTGAATTAAATCTCATTGATCTCACCACGGCGAAGGTAACCGTTGCCTCAAAAAAAGAGGAGCAGGTATCAGATGCGCCCGGCATTATCAGTATCGTCACCGCGAAGGAGATTGAACAGTTCGGCGCCAAAAACCTGAAGGATGTATTAAACCGAGTCCCCAGTATTCAGGGGCTGGCCTCACATTTCTATTCCAATATTATCAGCTTGCGCGGTCAACTGCTGAAGCATTCCAATAATGAGATCCTGTTCCTCGTCAATGGCAGACCACACCGCACGAGCTATAACGGTGGCACCAATTCCTCCCTGCTACTCGCCTTCCCATTGCACACCATCGAGCGCATCGAGGTTATCCGCGGCCCCGGCTCGGTATTATACGGCTCAGGCGCCTTCTCCGGTGTGGTCAATATCGTTACCAAGTCGGCCAAGACCCTGAAAAAAACCATTATCTCGGCTGAGGCCGGCTCTTTCGGCGGTAAGGGCATCGAGGCCACCACCGGTTGGAATAGTGATGAGGTGGATATAATTAGCGGCATCAAAGCCTTTTCTACAAATGGCTGGAAGTTTAAGGCCACCGGCGAAAAAGGCGTAACCGATTCTATCGATATGCGCGAACAGAACACAGGTGTGGTCGGCGTGGCCAAAGTCAACGACATCCAGATCAACGCCCTCTATACTGAGTCAGAACAGGATAATATGGGTTCAGGCGCGCGTTGGCCATTCAGCACCCAGGATGTAATGCACCTGTTATTGGATCTTGGCTACACCCATTCCCTCAGTTCCTCCTGGGATGTGGATACCCACGTAACACTGAACCGTTTTGATTTGGTAAGTTCTGGCTCACCCAACAACCCCAAAAATGATCTGTTGCTGGAATTGACAATGACCGGTCGTCTGCTGGACAACCTGAGCGTAATGTTTGGTGGTGTCCATGAACAGCAGGATGGCGTTGTCAGTCAAACAATTAATTATTCCACAAGCTGGTCCAGCCTTTACGCACAGATGGATTATGCCCCCGGCAACACCTCGAAATTAACAGCCGGTGTGCAGTGGAACAAACCCGAGGGGGTGGACCCTGCACTCTCGCCAAGGCTGGCATTCGTTTCCAACTTCAGTGACGATTGGGGTACGAAGCTGCTATATGCGGAGGCATACCGTTCAGCCTATGCAACGGAGCGTTTTGTCATATCAAACACGATAAATGGTACACCGGACTTAAAACCCGAACGAATCGCAACGATGGAACTCCAACTTTTTTATCATACAACAAGAAACTATGCCGCCCTGACCTATTTTCACAGTGACATATTGGACGTGATTACCCGTGAGCCGACAGGCGGCGGCAAATTCAGCTTCGTTAACAGTGGAAAAATGACTTTCGATGGTATTGAGCTGGAGGGAACGAGCACCCTGACAGAGCGATTGAGCCTGACCGGTTCGGTAACCTATCAGCAAAATGAAGACGATGCCGGCGTTAAAAATTCCAACCTTGCGCCCAACTTAATGGCAAAACTGGGATTCAGCTATGAAAATCCGGCCGGCTATTCACTGGGAATATTCAACACCTACTTCAGCAAACCAAAAGATATTAAGGAGATAAAACCAACGGTTAATGTGGTCAACCCCCCGGCAGAGGCTTATAACCTGTTAACAGCAAACATCAAATTCAATCTATTCAAAATATGGGGATGGTCAAAACAATCCGATCCCACTATTACCTTTTATATCGACAACCTGCTTGACGAAGATATTTATTATCCGGAGATTAATAGAAAGAATATTAACTCCATACCGATCTATTCGGGCAGAGCCATCTATGGAATCCTGACAGTAAAATTATGAGCAGCCTGGTAATTCAATAATGCACAAGACATGGATAACACTACTGGTTATTTTTTGCATGCTTGGCCTAATACCCATAGCCAAGGCCAAGGCCGCTGACCGTGAGCAGGCTATTAAAGCAGTATATTTATACAATTTTCTGAACTACATCACCTGGCCGCAAGGTCAGACTCAGAATAAAAATTCCTCTGTAGCACTTTGTATTTATGGGAAGGACCCTTTTGATGGTGCGCTAACTTATATCAAAAAGAAAGCAGACAAGAAATTTAAACTACTGATAAGAAATATCGATAAACTTAACCCAGACAACATCTCTTCCTGTCATATTCTTTATGTAAGCATTCTTTCCGGAAAAGGCCCAAATGACTTTGGAGACAACTTCAACTACACAGGAGTGCTGACTGTAAGTGATATACCTGGTTTTGCTGAAAAGGCGGGCATTATCGAACTGGTAAAAAATAACGATAGAATAAAGTTAATCATTAACTCCAGGCGCCTGCGGTCTTCGGGGTTAAAGGCAAGTTCAAAGCTAATGAAGATTGCCGTCATACTTCAGAAGGGAGAGTAATACATGGTCCATATTCTTCAGGCAAGACTGCGCGATTTATCTCTTAAAAGAAAGCTGCTGATACTCATCGTGGGATTCAGCTGCTTTACACTCTTGCTATTTAGTAGCGGACAACTTATATACGGTGTATTGCACAACAAATCCATATTGCTTGAAAAACTAACTATTACCGCAAAGTTACTCGGTGACCAGAGTGTCGCCGCACTTGAATTTATTGACCAGAAGTCAGCGCATGAAGTTCTTTCCTCACTAAGACTCAATAAAAATATATACATCGCATGCCTGTATAATGAAAATAACAAACTCTTCACCGCCTATAGGGCAGACCATCAAACAGATTCTTCTATAAGTCAATGCCCCGCAACACCAACAAACCAAAATGGATTCCATAATGGCATGGCCTTAGCCTCATACAATATTGTGAGAGGCAGCGACAAACTTGGCAGTCTATATATAGAGTCTAACCTCAAAACAGTTGAACAATTTATTTCGCAATCCTTTTTATCCGTAATTGCGCTCTTTTTGGTCGTAAGCCTGTTCGGTTATTTTATCTCGTTGCGCTTGCAGCGCATCATCTCCGATCCTATTTTTCATCTGGTCACGACCGTCAAATCACTTTCAATCAATAAAGATTTCTCCATAAGGGCAAACAAACAAGGCAACGATGAGCTTGGTGTATTGGTGGATGCCTTTAACAGCATGCTCACACAGATTCAAGACAGTGAGGAACAATTACGCCAAGTCAATGACAATCTGGAGGTTATGGTCAATGATCGTACTATTGAATTACAGTCCACCAATAAGCACTTACAGCAATCTCTGAAACAGTTACAAATGGCTCAGGATCAATTAGTACAGTCTGAAAAAATGGCCTCACTCGGCGGGCTCGTGGCCGGAGTCGCACACGAGATCAACACCCCGGTCGGGGTCGGCGTAACGGCCATTAGCCACTTGCAATTGAAACTTGAAGAGTATGAAAAACGTTATCAGTCGGGGCAGTTGACACGAGATGATTTTGAATCATTTTTGAATACGACGACGGAATCGAGCAGGATCATCCAGAGCAACCTCAACCGCGCGGCTGATCTAATCCGCAGCTTCAAGCAGGTCGCCGTGGATCAAACCAGCGATGAGTTACGCAGCTTTGACATGAAAGCGTATCTGCACGAGATACTGCACAGCCTCAAACCCAAACTAAAGGCCCGTTCACACACAACCAACATTAATTGCCCGGATAACCTCGTCCTGCATAGCCACCCGGGAGCCCTGTCACAAGTGATAACTAATCTGATCATGAACTCGATTATTCATGGTTTCGAAGACAGGCAAAGCGGTCATATTGATATTACCGTGGCGGAAAAAGAGGCCGGTAGTATCCAACTGGACTATAGCGACAACGGCAAGGGTATTTCAGCGGGGCATATCAAAAAGGTTTTCGAGCCCTTTTTCACCACCCGCCGCGGCCAGGGCGGTACTGGGCTCGGCATGCATATCGTCTATAACCTCGTTACCCGGACGCTCGGTGGTCGTATCCATTGTCGTAGCACAGAGGGTCAGGGGACAACGTTCCAGATTGAGCTGGCCGCTACTATCGAACCTCAGTATGCGCCTATACGGGTTCAAGAGCAGGGCTGAGACTTTTAACGTCTCGCTCTGTTCCGCGCAGGATATTCATGCTGGATTACAGTAACGCACAAATGAGGGAATATGATGAAAAATCGTTATATCGGATCAAATATCAAGACACGCAGCGCCAACCCACGGCGACGGACATATCATTTTTACGCATTAGCAATTTTGATATGCCTGATCTTTGCGGCCAATGTAAGTGCACAGAACAGGCAACCAACCGTTAGCTCAAAAGAGACGGCGCCTTTACACCTGGGCTTATTGCCCCACTTGAGTAGCCACCTGTTAATCAAAAAATACCAAAAACTCATTATCTATCTCGAAAAACACTTGCAACGCCGGATTATTGTCCAGACCGCGCCCAATTTTAATATATATACCAAGCGCGCTATACAAGGGCGCTATGACTTGTATCTTACGGCCCCCCACCTGGCGGCCTTCCTTGAATCGAAATACGGCCATAAACGGGTCGTAAAGTTCAGTAATCGTTTGCGCGGTGTAATCGTGGTAGCCAGGGATTCAGCCTATCAGCGTCTGTCTGATCTGCGGGGTAAAGTGGTGGCTGCTCCGGATGAACTGTCTGTGAGTGCCATGTTGGGGGAGGTCACGTTTTTAAGAAACCAGATTAATCCTCAGACAGACCTTATTTTGAAGTATACACCTTCGCACAACAACGCCCTGCACGCGGTCGCCCTCGGCAAGGCGGATGCCGCCATTGCGGGGCTACCCGCCTTCAAAATCACCACTGCCGGCAGTAAACTGAAACGACCGTTACGCATCCTCAGCAAAACACACAGCATTCCCCAAATGATGTTTATGACACCCGCCCGGGTCTCTAAAAGTGAACGTGAGAAATTTAAACAGGTCCTGCTGAATATCACCAATGACGCAACGGGCAAGGCCTTTGTCGAGAGCGTTCCCTTTGGCCACTTTAGCCTTATTACCGATCGGGACATGCAGGAATTATCTGATTTTGTATTAATATTAGAGCAGCGCCTAAAAAAATGATGAAACACTTATTTCAGTTTTCTTCCCTGCGTTTCAAGCTGATTGGTTCGGCCATCATTATTGAGGTCGTCATGCTGTCGTTTTTGATCTGGAATAATATGCGCCTTATGGAAAATAATCTCACCGCGCAAATGACACACCGTATTCAGGAACTACAGCCCTTGCTCAATGCCAGCCTGGCTGGCCCCCTATTACAAGGAGATCTGGTTACCCTGAATGAAATCGTACAACAATTTGTCAAAGCGGATATATTCTACCTGAAAATATATAACATCGATAACGAGCAGATGATGGTATCGGGTACGCCTTTGCATCCCGATGAACTCCAGGCTCTGGACGATAGCCCGCAACCCTTAACAGAAATAACAGGCAATATTGCAATACTGCGCATGCCGATCCAACTGGCAGGCCAGAAAATCGGCCATTTATTGATGGAAATGGATACCGCTTTTGTCCAAAACGCGATTATCTCCGTCAAATCACAGAGTATGTTGATTGCCGGCGGCGAGATTGTGCTTAGTATTCTATTACTTGGTTTGACGGGCTATGCCCTGACACAGCATTTACAGGCGCTCACGCAGGCTGCACAGAGTATGGCAAAAGGCGATCTAAGCGTCCGCGTACCAGTCAAGACCAAGGATGAAATTGGTGTGGCGTCCTTAGCCTTCAATTTCATGGCCGGTCAAATTTCTGAGGATCAAAACAACCTGCGCACACGGGAAAACAAAATCACCCAGCTCAATGAAGAACTGGAGGACCGCGTTAAACAACGCACGGCCGAATTGCAGAATGCCAATAATTACCTGCAAATATCATTGACGCAGCTAAGTGAGACACAGAATCAGTTGGTGCAATCCGAGAAAATGGCCTCCCTCGGTGGCCTGGTGGCCGGGGTCGCACACGAGATCAATACCCCCGTGGGTGTGGGCGTGACCGCCATCACGCACCTGCAAATGAAGGTGGAAGAATATACGCACCGCTACCAGTCAGGCCAATTAACACGGGATGATTTCGAGTCTTTACTGAAGTCCGCTACTGAGTCAAGCAAGATTATTCACACCAATCTCAATCGCGCTGCCGACTTGATCCGCAGCTTCAAACAGGTGGCAGTGGACCAGACCAGTAATGAACTGCGCAGCTTTAATCTGAAGGAATATCTGCATGAGATATTGCATAGCCTCAAGCCAAAACTTAATACCGGCTCACACACGGTTAGCACCAATTGTCCGGATGAAATTATCCTGCATAGTCACCCGGGCGCTCTGTCACAAATCGTAACTAATCTTGTCATGAACTCCATCATCCATGGCTTTGCTGACCGCCTGAACGGTACTATTCATATTGATGTCACCACAAAAAAGGAGGGGGGCATCCAGCTAAATTATAGCGATGATGGCCGAGGGATCCCGGCGGAGAATCTGCAGAAAATCTTCGAGCCCTTTTTCACCACCCGCCGTGGCCAGGGCGGTAGCGGCCTGGGGATGCATATCGTCTATAACCTGGTCACCCAGACCCTGGGGGGTGAGATTAGCTGCCGGAATGATACAGGACAGGGTATTGCCTTTCGCATACTGATCCCAGCAGGCGAAGATAACCAAAATAGGGCCACAGGATAACCGCGATGTTTAATAAACCACCCCGCAACAGGCCGCAGGTATCACGCTCACAGAGATTGATAAATAATAGAACAGATAGTAAGAGTAGAAAATGCTGAAATTATGTCGCTTCTCGAAGCATCCCTTATGGCTGTTCAGCATAGTCTTTATGACGGCTTGCGACAGCGGCCATAAAGTGACACATGCAACGCTTGATAAGCGCGCATCGCCAGAGCAGCTGTCGGCAATGAATCAGACCACGAAAGCAGCCAATGATTATTATTTTGGTTTTGATTTGCGCTCGTCTCCGCAGGAAGATGCGCGTCAATACCTGCCATTTCTTGAATACCTGAAAAAAAGTACCGGCTATAACTTTAAACTCCGCTTTACACCAAAAGACGGCAAGATCGTGGATGATCTGGGCCGTGGTGTGGTGCAGTTCGCCGCGATTGGCGCCACCAGTTATGTGCAGGCCGCGATACAATATAAGGTCATCCCGCTTGTACGGGGTGTCAACAGTCAGGGCAAGGCGGAATACCGTTCCATGATGATCGTGCGAAAAAATAGCCCGATACATAACTTGCGTGACATACGCGGCAAACGTTTTGCCTTTGGCAGCGTGACGTCAACCCAGGGACACCTCATACCAAGGATCATACTCTCCCAACAGGGTATCAAATTGTCCGACTTTAGCCGGTATGAATATACCGGCTCACATCAAAAATGTGCGGATGCGGTCATTTCCGGTCGTTTCGATGTCTGTGGTTTACAGGACACCATGGCCAAAAACCTGGCAAATAAACAACCGGTGCGAATTCTCCACGCCTCGGCTTATTTCCCCTCAAGCGGAATCGCCGCAAACAAGGATGTGGCACGTGAAGTTGTTGACAAAGTCCGACAGGCCTTACTCAATTTCAGGCCCAAGGGACGGGATGCCAAGGGACTTTATCACTGGGATAAAACCGAAATGGCGAACGGCTTTGTCGCCGCCACAGATAATGATTATAGTGCCCTGCGTAAGTGGCTGTATAAGCTTGGCTTTATAGATTCCACTCAGGACCTGCCTAAAGGCGACTTATAATTATGAAGCTTGTTTATAAATTCATTATTCTCATCACCAGCATATTATTACTCACGGGGATAATCCTGAGCCTGGTCTTGAGCTATTTAATCGATAATGAGCATACAGAGGTCGGTAAAAAATGGAGCCATGTGCTTTCGTACTCATTGGCGGAAGGTATTGCCACAGATACTATCAATAAGAACGTCGTCCATGCCACACAAGAGCTGGTCGATCTTGTGAACAACAATGGCGAGATTTTGTATGCCTATGTTGTAGACTTTGATGGGCATTTGTTTGCACACTCATTTACAAACGGCTTCCCGGAAAAATTACTCAGGCAGATCCAAGCGGGTCCGGTGCCGGCTGCTGATAGTATAACTGATCTGGTTATTGACGGGGTTCCTGTCCTGGATGTGGATCACCCGATCGTCGCGGGCATGACCGCCAGAGTGCATATCGGCATTAACAAGACGGCTAACGACCGGATTGCCGGGGCATTGATAAGAAATACGGTATATGTCGTTTTTTTGATCGGTGTCCTCGCAATCCTGGCCAGCATCCTCTTAAGTCGACGTATTACCAAACCACTGGAAAATTTATCCCACCTGATACGCCACTATAATAGTGATACCGCAACAACCCTGCCGTCGATGACCACGAACACCAGGGAAATCGATATGCTTTGGCGTGCATTCCAGTTCATGATCGAGGCCAGGGCTGCCACTGAGGCCAAACAAAAGGCCAGTGAGCAACAGGTACATTTGTTACTTGAATCAACCGGCGAGGGTATTTACGGCCTTGATGCAAGCGGTAATTGCACCTTTGCCAACCCGGCCTGCATCAAGTTACTCGGTTTTGAACATTTTGATGATGTAAGTGGTAAAAACATGCATCGGCTGATCCACCATACACAGGCCGATGGTACAGACTATCCAATGGCAGACTGTCCCATTTGTTCTTCCATCATTCGAGGAGAACACCAACATATCGATCATGAAGTCTTCTGGACTCAGGACGGTCGCAGCTTTCCCGTGGAATATCAGTCCCACCCCATATACCAAAACGACAAGATTATCGGTGCGGTAGTGACCTTTATGGATATAACCGAGCGCAAACAGTCCGAACAACAGATCCTTCAGCTTAATGAAGAACTGGAAGAACGTGTCGAGCAACGCACGGCTGAATTACTGACTGCCAATGAACATTTGCAGACCTCTATGCAGCAGTTAAATAAGGCACAGGAACATCTGGTGCAATCCGAGAAAATGGCCGCCCTCGGTGGCCTGGTGGCCGGGGTGGCGCACGAGATCAATACCCCCGTGGGTGTGGGGGTGACCGCCATCTCGCACCTGCAAATGAAGGTGGAAGAATATACGCACCGCTACCAGTCAGGCCAATTAACACGGGATGATTTCGAGTCTCTACTGAAGTCCGCTACTGAGTCAAGCAAGATTATTCACACCAATCTCAATCGCGCTGCCGACTTGATCCGCAGCTTCAAGCAAGTGGCAGTGGACCAGACCAGTAATG
>Ga0209633_10004591_pt1 | contig 12364 bp, 10 predicted proteins | sample Cruoilmetagenom1_FD_187290 | JGI IMG/M metagenome (GOLD analysis project Ga0209633, IMG submission 187290) | Oil polluted marine microbial communities from Coal Oil Point, Santa Barbara, California, USA - Sample 1 (SPAdes) (version 2) | ecosystem: Environmental > Aquatic > Marine > Oil seeps ... | reverse complement strand
AGGGCTTGACCCCCGGGTCGGCATCGGCAACCGCCACGGCAAGGCCTACCCGTTTGAAAATCGGTACATCGACGATGTCATCTCCGATAAAGGCGACTTCCTCGTCCGTGCAACCGTATTTTGCAATGATGTCGTTGTAGACGATGATCTTGTCCAGAGCGCCCTGGTGGACCTCCTCTATGCCGAGTTCCCGCGCCCGGACGCTGACGACCTCGGAGCTGCGGCCGGTGATGATGCCGACGATGATCCCTGCTCGCTGCGCCAGCTTGATCCCGTGCCCGTCGCGTACGTGGAAGGCCTTGATCTCGTTCCCCCCGTTGTCCAGGATGATGCGCCCGTCGGTCAGGACGCCGTCTACGTCGAGGAGGAGGAGTTTGATTTTTTTGGCACTGGTCTGTATGGTTTTTTTAGTTTTTCTCATTTTTGGAGTTGGGCATACGTTGACAAACGGTTACGGTTACGATGCCCGTTTCGGTAATCGGTTATGTCGTTCGGTCTTGAATTTGGACCACGAGCCGGCAAGGTTGTATAACTGTCTTCCAGCCTTATCATATAAATCAATAAATTCGTCAAGGGGGAAATTCGGCATATGTGTTTTGTAGATATCACGACACATCTCCAAACCAACTATTGTTTCGTTACATTCAGCCATCGCATCATCGAGATATTTCTGAAAACCCGCTTTTTGATGACGCTTAGCGTATCCCTCGGCGATTAATCGTGGTATAGCTTTGACAGATCTTCCCAGTTGATCTTTCAAGTCATATTTTTCAGAATCAGGCAATTTAGGAAGCAGCTCGGTCATTATCTTTATACAGGTACTGTACGTAGCCTGATAAACATGTAAATCACGGAAGCTGGTTATGCGTTTCTGCTTTTCATCCATGTTACTTTTACCGGATGACTACGATGCCCGGTTCGGTAGTCAATTACGTACTTCGTGAAATGCTTCACCGTTACCGCTGTACGCTTGACGATACGGGCCTCGTTACCGATCTCCGCAGCACGAATCACACCACTCCCGCCCTCAGCAAATCATGGAGATGGATCACACCCTCCGGCCTGCGCTGCTCATCGAGGATGAAAAGGCTGGTGATGGAGAACTTTTCCATGATCGCCACGGCTTCCGCGGCGAGGGCATCTTTGCCGATCTGCTTCGAATTCTTCGTCATGATCTCAGCGGCCTTCTTCGTCAGAAGGCTTTCTCCTGCCTTCTCCGCCTTTTCCATCCATCGTCTAAGGTCACCATCCGAGATGATCCCTACCATCGTACCGGCACCGTCAAGCACGGACGTGATTCCCAGTTTCTTGGACGATATTTCGTAGATAGCGTCTTTGACGAGGGTGTCTTCGGAAACAGTGGGAACGGCATTTCCTGTATGCATCAGGTCACGGACGTGCAGGAGCAGCCTTTTACCGAGGGCGCCTCCCGGATGAAAGCAGGCAAAGTCGTCTTCTTTAAATCCACGCTGTTCCAGAAGCGCCACGGCAAGGGCATCTCCCATGGCCAGGGTTGCCGTCGTACTTGCCGTTGGTGCCAGTCCCAGCGGACATGCCTCTTCGGCAACGCCGACGTTAATGACGACATCGCTGTTTTTAGCCAGTGTTGAGTCGGGATTGCCGGTCAGGGAGATGATTTTGATGCCCAGCCTCTTGAAGGCCGGGAGCATCCGGGACAACTCTTCGGTCTCTCCGCTGTTCGACAGGGCTATGATGGCATCGCCCTTCGTTACCATGCCAAGATCGCCATGGACGCCTTCGGCGGGATGGAGAAACAGGGCTGGCGTGCCCGTCGAGGCGAGGGTGGAGGCTATTTTTTTTCCGATCAGTCCGGACTTGCCCATGCCCGTCACCACGACCCTGCCTTCACAGCCCAGGATCACGTCGACAGCCTTCTCGAAGCTGTCGTCGATCCGGCTGATCAATGCCGCCACCGCGTCGGCTTCTATTTTAAGGACTTTTTTGGCAAGTTTTTTTATCATGGTATCAATAATCAGGCACGAAGACACTAAGAAATGCCAGATTGTTCTCTCTAGACGAAAGGGGCATCGTAACCGTCAGACGGACATTAAGTCGCTATTTGACCCTTACTCCTGTTCTTATTCGCGAACATTCGTGTCAATTAGCGGCAGAATTTAAATCTTTCACCAGCCCGTCTATTTGCTGTACCTGCCTCAGAAGCGCCGGGAGTTCATCCAGGCTGAGCATGTTCGGTCCATCGCAGAGTGCTTCGTCCGGGCAGGCGTGCACCTCCATGAACAACGCGTCGATCCCTGCTGCCGCCGCCGCCCGCGTCAACGGTGCTACGAATTGCCGGTCGCCCGATGAAGCAGTGCCGCTTCCCCCGGGAAGCTGCACCGAATGAGTGGCGTCAAAGACAACGGGAACACCAAAACTGCGCATGATCGGCAGAGAACGCATGTCCACCACGAGGTTGTTATATCCGAAGGTGGAACCCCTCTCGGTGATGAGGATATTTTCATTCCCTGTTGAGGCAACCTTATCGATCGCATTTTTTATATCCCCGGGGGAAAGGAATTGACCCTTTTTTATATTTACCACCTTGCCCGTTCGCGCCGTTTCAATCAGCAGGTCCGTCTGTCGTGAAAGAAATGCCGGGATCTGGATAATATCGAGGACCTCCGCCGCCGGGCCTATTTCCTCGAAGCGGTGCACGTCCGACAAGAGCGGCACGTCCAGCTCCTTGCCTATCGCTGCGAGAATCCGCAGGCCTTCTTTCAGCCCCGGCCCCCGGAAAGACGCAAGCGAGCTGCGATTGGCCTTATCGTACGATGATTTATAGATGAATGGTATGCCGAGGTCCGCAGTTATCTTCTTCAGGCGTTCCGCTGCCTCAAGAGCCGACTGCTCCGTCTCGATCACGCAGGGACCGGCGATCAGGGCAAAGGGCCGGTTACCGCCGATCGTGATGTTTTTTATGCTGATTTCTCGTGTCATACTATTCCTTAAATCATTAAAACACAACTATCATATCATGAAGTCACAAATAATCAATTTCCAAGCACCAAATATCAAATAATTTCCAAAATGCAATACTCAAACTGCATGCCCGTTGATTGTTTGGTATTTAGTCATTGAGATTTATTTGAAATTTGTTATTTGCTATTTGGTGATTGCCATTTGGTTCTTGGAATTTGAAATTTATTTTTTCTCTTCTTTCTTCTTCACTGCCGCTCCGATAAAGGCCGTGAAGAGCGGATTGGGTTTGCGCGGCCGGGAGGTGAATTCCGGATGGAACTGGCACCCCAGGAACCAGGGATGATCTTTTAATTCCACAATCTCTACCAGCGCCTTGTCCGGTGAACGGCCGCTGATAACGAGGCCGGCGGCGGTCAGCGTGTCACTGTAGGCATTATTGAATTCATAGCGGTGCCGGTGCCGTTCCGAAATATCCTTTTCCTGGTATGCCTCGTAGGCCAGCGTTCCCTTCTCGAGAGAGCAGGGATAGGCGCCAAGGCGCATGCTGCCGCCCTTATCGGTCGTAACGTCACGAGTCTGGACGGTCTTCGTCCGGTAATCATACCACTCCTCCAGGAGATAGATCACGGGATGCGGCGTCTCCCGGTCGAATTCCGAGCTGCTGGCACCCTTCAGCCCGGCAAGGTTTCTGGCGACCTCAATCACCGCACATTGCATACCCAGGCAGATGCCGAAGTACGGAACGCTGTTCACCCGCGCGTGCGTGACTGCCGCGATCTTTCCCTCGATCCCGCGTATGCCGAAACCGCCGGGAACAAGAATACCGTCCATGCCCTGCAGCATCTCCTGTGAGCCCCGGCTCTCGATGTCTCCCGAGTCTACCCAGCAGATGGATACTTTCGCTTTATTTGCAATACCGCCGTGGGTAAGGGCCTCGCAGAGGCTCTTATACGCTTCCTTGAGCTCGATATACTTGCCCACGAGTGCTATGGTTGCGGTTTTTGAGGGATTTTTAACTTTATGAACGATGTCTTCCCACGTTTTGAGATCCTTCCGCGGCGCGTTGAGTTCGAGTCCCTCGACGATCCGGTCATCCAAGCCCTCCTCGCGCAATCTCAGCGGAACCTCGTAAATAGTTGAAACATCCTGCGCGGTAATGACGGCATTTTCCTCTACATTGCAGAACATGGCGATTTTCTTCTTCATGTCCTCGGGAATGGGCCTGTCGCTCCTGCAGAGCAGGATATTCGGCTGGATACCGATGGCCCGGAGTTCTTTTACGCTGTGCTGCGTCGGTTTTGTCTTGAGTTCGTCCGCCGCATGGATGAACGGAACGAGGGTCAGGTGTATATAGAGGACGTTTTCCCTGCCGAGGGAAAATCGCAACTGCCTGATCGCCTCGAGAAAAGGAAGGCTTTCGATGTCTCCGACGGTGCCGCCGATCTCGACGATCACCACGTCCTCGTCATTCGCAAGGCCAGTGATGGAACGTTTGATTTCGTCGGTTATGTGCGGCACGACCTGGACCGTTCCGCCGAGGTAATCTCCCCTCCGTTCCTTGCTGATCACGTTGTTGTATATCCTGCCGGAGGTATAGTTGTTCTTCTGGCTCATCGTTACATGGGCATACCGCTCATAATGCCCGAGGTCAAGGTCCGTCTCGGCCCCGTCGTCGGTCACGTATACTTCACCGTGCTGGTAGGGGCTCATGGTGCCTGGATCTACGTTGATGTAGGGGTCGAGTTTCTGGAACGTCACGGTCAGTCCCCTGCTCTCGAGGAGCGTGCCGATCGACGCTGCGGCCAGCCCCTTCCCGAGAGATGAGACCACGCCGCCGGTAATGAAAATATACTTTGTTGCCCCCTGCCTTTTTGCCATCCTATTCCCCAGTCTTGTGTAATCGCTTCAGTATTTTACTTAAATCCTCCGGGATGTCAACACCAAAGGATTCATGACTGCTTACGACAACCATTATCTTGTGACCATTCTCAAGGGCGCGCAGTTGTTCAAGCTTTTCGATGGTCTCCAGGTGTGTTGGACGCATTGATGCAAAGCGCAAAAGGAATTCCCTCCGGTACACATACAGGCCGATATGCTTGTGCAGCGTCGTGGCAACTGCCCCATGCCTGAACGCATCGGGTATCTTCCACGCCTCCCGGTCCCAGGGGATCGGCGCACGGGAAAAATAGAGGGCGAATCCCTGACCGTCAAAGACGACTTTTACCACGTTGGGATCGAAGGCCTCGTCCCGGTCCTTGAGGGTATTACAAACCGTTCCCATGGGAATGGATGCATCCTGCAGCAGCGGCATTATCGCTTCATCGATCATGTCAGGATGGATCAGGGGCTCGTCTCCCTGAATGTTGACGATGAGATCGCAGGTCAGGTTTTGCGCAACCTCGGCGATTCGATCCGTACCCGTGGAGTGATCGGCTGAGGTCATGAGCGCTTCACCACCAAAGGCACTGACGGCGTTTACAATGCGTTCGTCATCAGTGGCAATGATTACCCGGTCGACAAGCTTCGCCCGTTTCGCACGCTCATGGACCCACTGAACCATCGGTCTGCCGTTAATGAGAGCGAGAGATTTCCCGGGAAACCGCGTCGAACCGTACCGGGCAGGGATGATGGCGATGACGGACATAATTTCGCTCTGGGTGTTCGTAAACGGTCACGGTCACGATGCCCGTATCGGCAGTCGGGTACGGAGGTTATGCACGAAGCATTCCACGTTCCCCTTGGCCGTGAGACGATACGGGCTGCGTCACCCTTGAACGTTACCCCGTCAGCTCCTTTCGAAAATACGCAATCGTTCTTTTCAGCCCGTCATCTACGGAAACCTTCGGTATCCAGCCCAGCGCATCACCGGCCAGCGAGATGTCAGGTCGACGCTGCGTCGGGTCATCGGCGGGCAGCGGCCTGAAGGCGATCTGCGATTTTGATCCCGTCATTGTGATGATCTTGCGGGCCAGATCGACGATCGTGTACTCTTCCGGATTTCCCAGGTTCACTGGCCCCGTGATATCGTCGTTCCCCATCATACGCACCATTCCCTCGACCAGATCGTCTACGTAGCAGAATGAGCGGGTCTGGGAACCCTCGCCGTACACGGTCAGGTCCTCGCCGCTGAGCGCCTGTACAATGAAGTTGCTCACGACCCTGCCGTCGTCCGGAAGCATGGTGGGACCATAGGTGTTGAATATCCGGATGATCCTGACGTCCACACCATTCTGGCGATGGTAGTCCATGGTCAGGGTCTCGGCGGCTCGCTTTCCCTCGTCATAGCAGCTCCTGATGCCGATGGGATTCACATGACCCCAGTATTCCTCCTTCTGGGGGTGCACAGCCGGGTCGCCGTAGACCTCGGAGGTCGAGGCAAAAAGTATTCTGGCTTTTACCCGTTTTGCCAGGCCGAGCATATTGATGGTGCCCATGATGTTCGTCTTGATGGTCTTAACGGGATTATACTGGTAATGGACTGGTGAAGCCGGACAGGCAAGATGGTAGATCCTGTCGACCTCGAGGAGTATGGGTTCGATAATGTCATGGCGAATGAGCTCAAAGCCAGGGTTATGCAGGAAATCCCGAATATTTTCCTTCCTGCCCGTAAAAAAATTATCCAGGCAGAGAACCTCATGCCCTTCCTTCAACAGTCTGCTGCACAAGTGGGAGCCGATGAACCCTGCCCCGCCGGTTACGAGTGTTCTCATTTCATATCCTCGAATTAGAGTTTAGCCACGAATTAGCGCGAATTTTCACGAAAACAAAAAAACTATTGAATGTTGCCAGCAATGAACACTAATTTACGCAAATAAAAATCTGAGTCCATCTTTTTCAAATTTCAGGATCTTTCGTATTGATCCATGTTAATTTGTTGCTCAATACCGTTTGCTTCCCTTTTTTCTTCTAACCCGGACAAGCCGGAACCAAATATTTTTTTGACAGGATATACAGGATAAAACCCCATAAATAGCCTTTTTAAAAATCCTGTTAATCTTGTTAATCCTGTCTAAGACTTTTTTCCTGCTTTTTTTCTTGCCATTTTGGCAAGAATTTTATTTGTAACAGACTAATGCTTCTTCTCTATCCGCTTTTTCTGCGTCGCCTAATCCCGCCCTGGCGGGATTGGCAATCCGCGTCCAGTTTTTACTTTTCATTCGATCCTACGAGTTGTCGCCTCTGTCTCTGGGCCAGTCGCGTCAACTGGTGGCCGCCTCTGTCTCTAGGCTACGAGTGGCCGCCTCTGTCTCTAGGCTACGAGTGGCCGCTTCTGGTTCTAGGCCATTCGTGGCTGAATGTCATTTTCTCCCGATCCCGTAATAGGTGAATCCCATCTTCCTGAGATCTTCCTGATTGTATACATTCCTGCCGTCGAAAATAACCGGTAATTTCATGAGCGCCTTAATTTTCTGAAAATCGGGCATGCGAAACTCGTTCCATTCCGTCACCACGGCGAGAGCATGTGCCCCGGTGAGCGCCTCGTATTCGTTTTCGGTAAAGGTTATCCTATTTTTGAATATTTTTTTTGCCTCTGCCATGGCGACGGGATCATGGGCCTTGACCATCGCGCCTGCGCGAAGCAGGTTGTTGATAATCACGGTCGAAGGGGCTTCACGCATGTCATCGGTCCGCGGTTTAAAGGACAGCCCCCAGACAGCAATCGTTTTACCGGTGAGCGATTTTCCGGAGGTGCCGCCCCTCTGCGATCCCCTCTGCTGAAAATGCCTGATGACCATATCTGCAAGGAGCGCTTTTTGGCGTTCGTTTACCGACTCTACTGATTTCAGGATCTTTGCGTCAACATCGTGCTCCCTGGCAATCTGTATGAGCGCCTTTACGTCCTTGGGAAAACATGATCCACCGTACCCGACGCCGGGAAAGAGGAATTCAAAGCCGATGCGCCTGTCATACCCCATGCCGCGCCGCACGTTATCGATATCAGCCCCCAGGCTGGCGCAGACTTTCGCCATTTCGTTGATGAAGGATATCTTCGTGGCAAGCAACGCATTTGCCGCATACTTGGTCATTTCCGCGCTTCCGATGTCCATGATAAGCACGGGCTTGCCCGTACGGACGAAGGGTGCGTACAGCTCCTGCATCAGAGTTGCGGCCTTCTGGCTGCTTGCACCGACCACGACGCGGTCAGGTTTCATGAAGTCATCGATGGCAGCGCCTTCTTTCAAAAATTCAGGGTTGGAAACAACATCAAAGGGGTGATCCGTCTTGGAGGCAACAGCCGTGCTTACCTTATCACCCGTACCGACGGGAACGGTGCTTTTGTTAATAATCACCTTGTAACCGTTCAGGTGGGTTCCGATTTCTCTGGCCACGGTGATGACGTGCTTGAGGTCCGCGGAGCCGTCTTCGCCAGGTGGCGTCCCCACGGCAATAAAAACCATCGTAGACTCCTTGACCGCCTTGGACATGTCCGTGGTGAACGTTAACCTCCCGTGGCTGACATTCCTCTTTATCAGTTCCTCCAATCCGGGTTCGTAAATAGGCACATTGCCGGAATTGAGCGTTTCTATTTTTTGTTTGTCGACATCCATGCAGATGACATCATTGCCGCTTTCCGCCAGGCAGGTACCCGTTACGAGGCCCACGTACCCGGTACCGATTACTGAGATTTTCATACAACTCCTTTACGTATCCCGATCGATGCTGATATCGCTATGGTCTAACATTGCTATACACCGATGCATTCTTTTCCAAGAATGAATGCCTCGGCGAGGCCGTTCGGCCTAGGCTGCTCTTTGTAGGAAATAGTGGGCCATCATGAGGATCGACCCATGGCGCTGCGCCTAAAAATGCTATGCCCGAATCAACCACTCGCGATTTTTTCCTTCAGCTCCTCAGGACTTACCGTGTCCGTTCCTACTACCCCGACCACAATGCCTGCGGCGAAATTCGCTATTCTGGCGGCGTCCACCATGCCGGCACCGGCGGCCATCGCAAGGGTGAGCGCGCTTATCACGGTATCGCCGGCACCGGTCACATCAAACACCTCCCGCGCCACCGTCGGGATATGGGTGATCCTGCCGTTCCGTTCGAACAGGCTCATCCCATGTTCCCCGCGGGTAATGAGCACGGCATTGCACAGAAGCCGCCTCAGGAGCAGGCCACCCGCTTTCAGCAGAGTTTTATCATCTTCAATTGCTACTCGCGAACCGATGGAGGCCTCTTTGGCATTCGGTGTGAGGATCGTGACACCGCTGTAGATGCCGAAATGGTTGACCTTGGGATCTACGGAAACGATGATATTCTTCTTCTTCGCGAGCGCTACGATGTCCCGCACGAGTTCCTTGGTGATGACCCCCTTGCAGTAATCGGAGAGAACGATGGCATCGAGGCCCTGCCCCACCTTCTGTTTCACGATGTCGAATATCTTCCGGTGCGTTTCCCGCCTGATGCCGTCCTTGGCCTCCCGGTCGAAACGGACGACCTGCTGACTGTGTGCAATGATTCGGGTCTTGATCGTGGTGGGCCTGCTGTCCTCCACGAGCAACCCGTCGGTATCTATGCCCTTTGAGCGCAGCAGGTGTACAAGCTGCTTGCCCGCGTCGTCATTCCCGATCAGGCCGCAGGCGCTCACCTGGCCGCCGAGGGAATGGACATTATTAACCACGTTCGTTGCAGCTCCCAGCAGCAGACTCTCTTTCGTCACATGCACAACGGGCACGGGCGCCTCGGGAGATATGCGCGACACCGTTCCCCAGATGTAGTGGTCGAGCATCACGTCGCCTACCACGAGGATGCGTGCCCCGGAGAAGCGTTCGAGATATCCGAGCAGGCGCTTGCTATCAGTCTTCGCAGGCATGCTATTCTCCCACCTTCATCTCTTCCAGCGTTACCACGATAGAGCCAAGGGCTACCTTACTCTTCATCAAAACCGGTATTCTCCTGTCATCATCAGTAAACCAGATGTCGATCTCACCTTTATGTTGAAAAACACCCTCGTACTTGGGATAGGTTTTGACTTTAAAGGTCTTGAACTTTCCCGCACTCGTCTTTACGGTCTCCTTGCCGATATACTGGAGCTCGACAGACCAGGTTTTGTCCTTTTCGTGGATATCGACAATAATACTCTCACCAGCAGCCAAATCATCACGGGTACGTGCATAGTACAGGGAAGAAAGCGGATCCTGCGCGCGCGCAGGGATCTCATATGTGCTCTTGCTGCTGTTTTCAGTAACGGTCACTGTCTTGTGCTCGTGGTCGAAAAGCATTTCCCGCTTTTTCTTCCTTTTTCCGTGCACCTGGTCAACGGTGTAGGAAAGGCTGCACAACTCCTTGACATCCATGACGCTCTGTACTCTATCACGAACGCGATAGAATGCAGAGACAATCCCTGCAGAGCGGGCAAAAGAGGTAATCCGGTAAATGTCGCGGCCCTGCGGTGTTGTTTCGCGCTTCACTTCCATGGTGGCGACGCCCGCTTTCAAGAGTTTCGACCAACTGACAAAGTACTGCAGACGCTCCCCGGACTTGAACGCACGGTTGACGGTCTTCGTGTTATTGAGCGCCCCTTGGTTGTCCTTTGCCCACACCGGGTGGGGAGCGCCGGCGATGAAAAGAAGGAGTATTATGGATGCCGTCCTCATGGCTGTCGGATCACCTTGCGAACGGCATCGAATACTTCATTCACCGTAACGGCAGTCATGCATCCCCGGGTACCGAGAGGACATTCCTTTTCTTCGCAGGGAATGCAGGATAATTTCTTCTTCAAGACGATATGCCCCTCACCGACGGGGCCGGTACGAAGGGCGTCCGTAGAACCGTAGAGCCCGACAACCGGGGTCTGTACTGATGTAGCAATGTGCAACGGGCCGGTATCAGAGCTGACGAGGCAGGCACAGCGGGCGAGCAGCGCGGCGCTCTGGGCCAGCGAAAGTTGTCCGGCAGCGGACACGGCCCGGTGATGCATCGCCGCCGTAATTTCTGCAACCAGCTCCCGATCTTCCGTGCCACCGATAAAAACGACGGACGCGCCGAGTTCACTCATCAGTCTGTCGGCAAGCGATCCGAACCGCTCAGGCACCCAGTTGCGCGCCGGACGCGCGGCACCGGCACTGCAATTCAACGCTATCAGTGGTTGACCGCCGCTGATTCCCTGCTCAGCAAGAAAACGCTCGACCGCTTCAGCAGCTTCAGGGTGCACCGGAAGCTCGATCCGCTCTACCGTCCCGTTAATCCCGAGTGGCGCAAGAGTCGCCATAAAGTTATCCACGGCATGGAGACGCCGCTCACCGGGCAGAACCGTTCTCTGCTTTCGGTAGACGAGAACAAGCTCAGCGCCGGAAAGCCGTCGCAGGATAAAAGACCTGACGGAGGCCTGCATGTCCACGAACAGGTCATACTGCTCACGCCTCAGGTTCAATCCGAATCGCAGAAAATGTTTGAGATGTTCCTTAAAGAGCGTTTTGTCGTATAGTGCTATACGATCAGCTATGGTCGTTCCCTGGATGAGAACTTCCTGCCCGTGAGAGACAACTGCCGTGATATGCGCCTGGGGAAACCGTTTTTTGAGCGCGTGCAGAGCAGGGAGCGAGTGGAGAAAATCTCCAATGGCCCCTGGCTTGAAAAAAAGGATTTTTTTGATGTTCATTTTTGTCTCATTATAGGTAAAACCCCTTCATTTGTAAAGTTTTTTTTGTCCTCTCCTTAATTATATTGATTGCATCGAAGCATACGGTGAGCTGATTCACGCTCTGTACCGCACGATAGGCGTAGAACGCGTTTTTCTTCGGAGTAAAAGCTTGTAATCACAGCCCGAAATTGGTACACTTTACGGTATCCCGTCGCCTGCCAGGGCATATTTCTTTAATCGTAATGAGCGGAATTCTTTCTTTCATGACCACGACAAGGCCGTTCAGGTATGACGACACCCATTGTTGATTTTGCGCTGTGCATCGGCTGCGGGCTGTGTTCCGAACTGTGTCCCTTGGTCTTCGTGCTGAGAGACGATAAGGCCTGGGTCATCAACCCGGCAGCGTGTACTACCTGCGATTGCCGGCAGGCTGTTGACAGCTGTCCTGTATGGGCAATCTCACTGGAATCATGATTGTTTAGCTGGAGAAACATTGAGAGAAGCGATGGCAATACAGCGCATGAATACTACTGACGTTATGCCGGCCTTCGGAATCAGTGTCGCTCTCGTGCTGGCCATTACGATTTCTGCATGTACGGAATCGCGAGGAGCGCAACTGTTCAAGAGCGAAAACTGCATCGCGTGCCATGCTATTGGAGGTAAGGGCGGTGGTGTCGGCCCGAATCTTTCCACAGTTGGTCGAAGGCGTTCGCGAGACTACATCGTTAAGCAGATCAAGGATCCCAAATCACATAACGCGAACTCGGTCATGCCCTCGTATAAACACTTGCCGGAGCAAAAGATCCAGGCACTCGCAGATTATCTCGCCGGCAAGTG
>Ga0209633_10004588_pt1 | contig 12376 bp, 15 predicted proteins | sample Cruoilmetagenom1_FD_187290 | JGI IMG/M metagenome (GOLD analysis project Ga0209633, IMG submission 187290) | Oil polluted marine microbial communities from Coal Oil Point, Santa Barbara, California, USA - Sample 1 (SPAdes) (version 2) | ecosystem: Environmental > Aquatic > Marine > Oil seeps ... | reverse complement strand
GTAAACTTCATCGGGTATCAGGCGCGCGCTGATTCGCGCGCTGCCTATCAACCCGCTGAAGCAGAATTCCTTCCTCATGAAAATGCTCCGCATTTCCCTCTCGTCGGAATCTGCTTAGCTCCGAGACGTTATGGCTAAAATTAGATCAGGAGAGATCAGTGGAAGATTATCAACTCTTAATAGACCTTCATAAAAGAGCAAACCGCCAGAGTCCAGGCAGTGATTCAGAGACGGAAAAGGCACTCAGCCAGGCTATGATAGACCGATCTGCGCCATTAAAGATTGCCGATATAGGCTGCGGCACGGGGGCTTCCACCCTATTGCTCGCCCGTCTGTTGAAAGCTCGAATTACGGCAGTGGACTTACTTCAAGAGTTTCTTGAAGTACTTGAAGGTAGAGCCGAAAATATGGGGCTTTCTGAAAAAATAACGACCCTTTGCTGTTCAATGGGCAATCTGCCGTTTGAAGATGAGGAATATGATGTTATCTGGTCTGAGGGTGCGATATACAATATCGGCTTTGAAAGGGGTGTAATAGACTGGAATCGTTATCTGAAAGCAGGTGGACTACTGGTTGTTTCGGAAATTACTTGGACAACAGCATCACGCCCGTCAGAACTCCAGAAATATTGGGAAGGTGAGTATCCAGAAATAAATACGGCGTCTTCAAAAATAGGTGTATTGGAAAAGAACGGCTATTCTCCGATTGGCTATTTTGTTTTACCAGAGTATTGCTGGCTGGATAATTATTATCGGCCAATGCAGGATAGCTTTAAGGATTTTCTCAACCGGAACGGCAATAGTGAAGAAGCACGAGCAATAGTTGATGCGGAAAATCGAGAAATTGAACTGTATGAGAAATATAAAACTCACTACAGTTACGGTGTATATATCGCTAGAAAGTTGGACTAGCGAAAGCCATAACAACTTATTGGAGCCGACAGCACTAGCTGGTTCGATTGACAGCAGTCTAACGGCCAAGTTGCGTTTTGCGTAAGTCGAGCGTATTCTTGGCAGCGCCGTGCAGCTGCTCAATCCGAGACAATAGCTGAAAAACAAAAAGACTACTGACATAATGTTGGCAGTAGCAAGCTCGTGCTATAAAGAGTCTTAACTTAGAAATAGGAAAATATAAAATGATCAAGTTAAATAGCTCGTTCCCCGTTTTTATAGTAGAAAATCTCTTGGTTGCTAAAACATATTATCCTGAGAATTTTGGTTTTAATATCGCATTTGAAAATGAATGGTATTTACACTTAGTATCAGAATCAGGCATACAAATTGGATTCATGCTCCCTAATCAACCTTCACAGCCAAAAATATTTCATCCATCTTATGGTGGGTCAGGAGTAATATTTAGTGTTGAAGTTGATGATGTAGACTCTGCATATACTAAAGCCAGAGAAAGTGATTTAGATATTGTTTTGGAGCTTCGTTCAGAAGAGTGGGGGCAGCGTCATTTTAGTGTCAAAGATCCTAATGGCATTTATGTTGATATAGTTCAAGCAATTGAGCCAACTGATGAATATCAAGATGGTTATGATGCAAAATAGGAATTTAATTGAACTAAATAATATAGGGAAGAAAATTGCAGCTCGGCTAAATGAAGTGGGTATCTTCTCAGAAGATGAGCTAAGATTTTATGGGGCAGTTAAGGCTCATGAAATGATAAAAAATCAGTATCCCAATGAAACATTACCTCTGTGTTACTACCTATATTCTTTTGAAGGTGCCATTAAGAATATGCACTGGAATGATATTGGTGAATCTAGAAAACATGAGTTACAGCAAGAAATCAGCTAACAATAGCATCCAGCTGTCAGTCAAAGCTACGCGCCTTTTTGCGCACTCGCTATCGCTCGATTATTGCACAAAAACACGCTACACTTTACCTGATAGCTGATGCTTGGCGTTAGGCTAATTAACCCAAACACATCTATGAGGAGTATCAAATGATTACAGAGTTACCAGAAAGTGAAGGTTCAGTATTGGGGTTTGAGATTACAGGTAAAGTAACCCTGGAAGAGGAAAAAGAATGGATAGGTAAATTTAATGATGCAATCGAAAAACATGGAAATGTAAGCGCATTAATTATATTAGGTGACGAAGCAAGTTGGAGCGTAAAAGCAGGAATAGAAGACCTGAAATGGGTTGTAACATATATGAAGAGCCTTTATAAGATTGCACTTGTTTCAGATAGCAAAGTTTTGGAGTGGCTGGTGAGTATGGATAGCCCATTTGCCAAAATGGTAGGTATTGGTGAGAAACATTTTGAATTATCAGAAATTGATGATGCGTGGCTATGGGTTAAAGACTAAAAGTCTAACAAAAGCATCCAGCGGACGCACCAAAGGCGCGCGCTGCCTATCAACCCGCTGAAGCAGATTCCTTCCTCAGGAAAATGCTCCGCATTTCCCTCTCGTCGGAATCTGCTTAGCTCCGAGACGTTATGAAAAAAGTGATTTGGAGGATTGGTGATATGGATAAACTTCAAAGTCTTAATAGAAAAATTGTTACTGTTCCTTCTTTAGATGATATCGAGGAAAAAAGAAATATTGCGATAAAATTTATTGAACATTGTGGGAGCGGTTCATCTCGTAGGAAGAAAAACCGTCTTGGCTCTGCTCAGGGCCAAAAGATATAGAATAGAGATAAGACCAAGTTTACAAAAGAAGGAGGTTGTAATGAACCGGAAAAAAAGTAATTGGGTTTTATTCACTTTCGTGACAGTGATCGCCATCAGCTTGATCTTCCTGATGCGCCAGACGACTCAGGCTGTCGATGCCAAAGCCCTGTTGAAGCAAGTTAGCCAGGAACTTCGCCAGGCTGAAAGGGATATGTTCGCCGGAAAGATTGACAAGACCATTTTCGCCCTTGAACCAATTAGAAAGCGATTGATCGAACTGAAGGCTGCCGATCCAAACAACCCCGGCCTCAAAACGGTCGAGAGCAAATATAAGAAACTGGTCAAAGACCTTGAAAGGCGAACAGGAAAAGACCTCGGGAGCGGCACCCTGACCGCTGCTGAAACGGGGACCCGGACAGCACTCCCACTCAAGCCGGAAGCCAAACCCATGCCTGAAAAGAGAGCCCCCACGCCGACTACAGGCGATGCGGAAACCACTACCGTGGAAACAGCCTCGTCGGCACAGGCGACCAAAGCTGCAGCTCATGCAAAGCTGCCCTATGAAGCGAGGAGGCCACTCAGTGAGGCCACCTCGCAGATTGGCAGAGTTGATGGATATATCAAAATACTGAATGATCCAAAGTCAAATTTCAACAAAGAACAACTGGTTGACAACATGGACAAGTCACTTGCCCATGCCCGGACTAAGTTTGATGAGGCAAAGGCTCTGGCGGCTAAGAAAGGGGTCACCTCACATCCTGATTTTGCCAAGGCAGAGGCACACCTGGCCGCGGCGGAGCAAAAGGCGGCACAGGCCAAGCAGCGGTACGAGGAGGCCCAGACTGTAGCTGCTGCCTCATCAAAGGAGGTCGATGCCGATGTCAAGGCCCTCTTAGTCGAGTATAAGCGAGTCAAGCCTCTTTTGGCAACGGCCACAGGATATGTGATGCATTATAATGACCTCGAACCGGTCAAGGAACTCCTATCCCGGATCGAGAATTTCGAGAAAAACGACCTGAACAAGATTAATGACGAAATGAAGGCTTTTGCTCAGAAGTATGGTTCTACGCGGGAGGAGATCGATCAGAAGGCCGAGGCAATGGGCTATTCGGGCCAAGGCCGGGCCAGCTTCCCCTACACAGCGCTGTCAGAGGGCATCGAGAATGTTCAAAAGACACGGACCGTCATGGCTGATGACCTCATCAGGAGGGCATCGGATATGAGAGATCATACGAAGGGGATCAGTGACTTTGCTCGTCCAGAGCGGCATAAGAGGATCAAGGCATGGGGCGAGTTAGCGGCTCAACTTGATCAGGACAATTCGCGAGTCAAAGAATTCAATTCCGGATTGGATTCCTGGATCGAAGAAGACATGAAAGCAATGAATGCCAAGATTGATAAGGTCACCCTGCCCGGCCATGCAGACAATGCGCCCGACGATGCCGACAAGCTGTCTGAGAACGCTGTTGAATTCCTTCGGAAAGAAGAAAACAAGCGAGCAGAGAAGAACTTAGAGGTGGGCAAGGTATTGGCTGTTGTCGTTACCGGGCCGTGGCGGGTTTTCAAGAAAAACCTGCTGGGTGAACCGATTCAATATAACCTGCCTATCTTATGTGCCGTCGAGTATGAGAGTGATAAAGGCTTGAACGTTGTCCGCGTTTACGACAGTACACTGCTCACCGAGGAGTATAAGGGCGTCAAGATGGCCCCGCCGTTCCTGGGTGCCACAGTGGGAAACAGCTATTATATCAGACCCTCAGCCTTAAAATAGGCAAATCAGACGAGTTTCTCTACTTCTTCTGGCGGGGAGGCGTCTCATTCCTTCAGAAATTGGCGCCCAGTCGAACCCCCTGGCTGGTCACCCAGAGCTTTTGTCTGCCATTTCGCGCCGGGGAGAGCCCTCGGATGGAAATCATAAAAAAGGGGGCCAGGCAAATAATTATTTTCAGCTACCCTTCGCCTCTGTTACCGCAAGCGAGATCTGTGACGAGGCTGGGTATGAACTTTGTCTGATACTTGTGTCATAAATACCAGACATCACCATATAGCAGCAGGGCCAAGCCCGGCACACAACAAATAGCTCCAGCGGACAATTCAAAGCGGCACTTGTTCTGCTATTCACAAAAACGTGCCACTTTGAATTGCCGCTGAGCGAGGCGTTATAACTACCAGTTGACGTAGAGATCTTAATGAATGGAAATAAAGCCGATACATAAAGCTAGCTGCCACTGTGGTGCAGTAGAACTTGAAATTAGGATGCCAAGTGGTCTGGAGGACCCAAGACGATGTACGTGCTCTATGTGTAGCAAAAGAGGAACAATAGCCGCATCAGTTTTATTAGAGAACCTTAAAATTACCAAGGGTGAGGGTAAGCTAACTATGTATCAGTTTTATACAATGGCTGCCAAACATTATTTTTGTTCTGTGTGTGGTATTTATACGCACCACCAAAGGCGTTCTAATCCTCACCAATTTGCAATTAATGTAGCAACTTTAGAAGGCGTGAACGCGCTTGAATTAGAACCCGTAGAAGTACTTGATGGTATTAATCATCCGAGTGACAGGTAGGTCCTGGTTATAACAAGCGCCTCCAAATTGAAGGCATAAAAAAAGCCTCAATTGAGGCGAGCGTTATGTGACTAGAGGCTGCGATGACAAATGAAAAGATGGCGTTTTACGTTGCCCCAGTAACGGTGCCATTTACGTTTGTATCCGGCATCTCAGGTTTTGATATGCAGTTCGGTATCCTGGATTACCTCAGCAACGTAATGTTAATAGCCATATTCAGTTTGCCAATTGCCTATATAGTCGAGCTTATAATAGGCCTTCCGATTTATCTTTTTTTCAAGAAAGCTGGCCTAATTAACATTGCTACTTTATTTTTAGGCGGAATTTTGGTTTCCAGTTCCCCGCTTTTTATTTTATGGCTTACTGGTTCCTACAGCGGCGAGGAGCATAAGCTAGTTACTATGGCACCATTGTTTGCTTTCATAGGCGCGATCGTTGGGTTCACATTCTGGCTAGCGCTAAACTTCCGTCACATAACAAATTACTGCATCGGACGTGATAAATCTGTCACCTTTTTTGAAAAAGACTCAAAAAAGCCGCCAAATTCACCACGCCGCTGAGCAAGACGATAGGCCAGACGCGCTGCGCGCGCCTGGCCTATCGTCTCGGAGCCAAGCAGAATTCCTTCCTCAGGAAAATGCTCCGCATTTCCCTCTCGTCGGAATCTGCTTGGCTCCGAGACGTTAGGTACGAATGAAGGTGTTTAAATGACAAACAAAAACCGATTTCCCGATAAAAAAACTGGTAAATTTTATATGTGTGAAGGTGGCACAGAAACGGAAATAATGTATAAGCATGGTTTTGACTTTCCTCACTTTGCTGTATTTGAGTTACTTAAAAACCCCAAGGCTGTGTCTAAATTGAAAGAAATGTTTGAGGGGTATTTTTCCGTAATTTCTGAATTTGATATGTCAGCTTTAGTGGGTGGTCTTGATTATCGAGCAAGTCCTGACTGGGGCAAAAAGCTGGGGTATTCGGCTCAAGGACTTGCAGACATCAATCACGAATGTATTGAGTTTCTTCGCGATATGTCCAAGCCATTTTCTAGTGAAATTGATGAAATATTAATTCAAGGCTTAATTGGGCCGCGAGGAGATGCTTATGGAAAAGGTGGAGGTATCAGTATTGAGGAATCTAGAGAGTATCATTCGGTGCAATTATCCACTTTGAAAAAAACCCAAGTTGATCTTGTAACAGCAACTACTTTCAATAATATTGATGAGTCAATTGGTGTAGCAAAGGCTTCTGACGATATTGGTCTTCCACTTTGTATTTCATTATCGCTAGATTCAAATTCACGCCTTAATAGTGGACCTTCTTTAGCAGAAGCTATCAACACTATTGACAGAGAAACCAATAATTCCGTTGAGTTTTATATGGTCAATTGTGTACATCCTCTTGAATATGAACCAGCATTTGACAATAGTAATTGGATGAACAGAATTCGCGGAGTTCGCCCGAATGCATCTGCAATGGATAAGATCAGTTTATGCAAACTTGGTCACTTAGAGGATGGAGATCCAATTGAACTTGGGACTCAGATTGGAAATTTAATGAAGCGCTATCCTCATATGGATATTTGTGGAGGGTGTTGCGGCACATGGGATACACATCTTAGAGAAATAGCACGTAATGTTATCTAACTGTAAATGACTGTACCTGACAAGCGGGTCAACTTGACCGCCAAAAGCGGCGTTTCGCTACGCTGCACTTTGCTTTTGTCGTCAAGTTACCCTTGTCGTTATGCTTCAGGTTGAGTATCGAGTAAGCGAGAAAATATGGTGAAAAAGCTGATAGATTTAAGTCATACAGTTGAAGACGGGTTGGTGACATACAAAGGTTTGCCTGCACCAATAATTTGTGACTATTTGAGTCGCGAAGGTTCAAAGCAAATTTATGCGGAAGGGACAACTTTTCAAATCGGCAAGATCGAGATGTGCTCGAATACGGGAACCTATTTAGATTCACCTTTTCATCGCTATGAAAATGGTAAAGATCTATCTGAACTTACCCTTGAGTCAGTGGCAAGTTTAGACGCAATTAAAATTGTTGTTCCTGAAACGGTCACAACAATCAATAGAGAATATTTTAAAAATGTTCATGTATCGGGTAAGGCTGTGCTTATTCAAACAAATTGGTCTAGACATTGGAATACGGAGCAATACTATGAAGGTCACCCATATCTTACTGAAGATGCTGCCCAATATCTAAAAGATAATGGGGCTTTATTAGTGGGCATAGATACATACAATATTGATGATGTGAGAGGTAGAGAACGTCCAGTTCATTCAGTATTGCTTGGCTCGGATATACTTATAGTTGAACATATGTCTAACCTTGAATTGACACCCAGAGATAATTTTAAATTTTATGCTGTACCTGTAAAGGTCAAAGGTTTTGGAACATTTCCTGTTCGAGCTTTTGCGGAAATTCAAGCATAACCAAGCCATCAATGCGACGCCAAAAAACGGCGCGCCTTATGGCAACGATAGGCCAGACGCGCTGCCTATCAACCCGCTGAAGCAGAATTCCTTCTTCAGGAAAATGCTCCGCATTTCCCTCTCGTCGGAATCTGCTTAGCTCCGAGATGTTATGCGAGAAACGTAACCATAGGAATTAGTCGTGGAACATATAAAAATAAATCAAGAGTCATGGGACAAAAGAACAAAAATTCACGTCTCATCTGATTTTTATGACGTTAAAGGTTTTGTTTCTGGATCTAGTTCGCTGACAGAAATTGAGTTATCTGAGCTTGGAAATGTTAGCAAAAAAAAATTATTACATCTTCAATGCCATTTTGGTTTAGACACTCTGTCATGGGCAAGAGAAGGTGCAATTGTTACAGGTGTGGATTTCTCTCCCGTTGCAATAGAAAAAGCGAATGAAATCAAGAATCAGGTTAAATTACAGGCAAATTTCATCTGCTCTGATGTCTACGAATTCGGTAAAGGTGTACATCCGGATTTCGATATTGCATTTACGTCCTATGGGACAATATGTTGGTTACCGCATTTAGATAATTGGGCCAAAACCATAGCCAACAGCATAAAGCCTAATGGCATATTTTATATGGCCGATTTTCATCCAATCCATGATCTTGTATCGGGTTATTCCTATTTCCATTCTTCAACACCTGATATTGAACAGGAAGGGACTTATACCGAAAACTGTGATGGTAAAAAATCCACATTGATTACTTGGGCTCACCCTATTAGTGAAATTTTAAATTCTCTAATCAAAGCGGGCATCAAAATTGATCATTTAAATGAATATCCATTTAGCCCTTACAACTGCTTTGATGGCTTAGACGAACGAGAAAAAGGCAGATTTTATCTTGCTAAATCAGGAAATGATGTACCACTTATTTACACAATCAAAGGTACAAAAACCGCATAACCAAGCGCTTCAGCTGACCGTAAAAAGCGCCGTTCCTATCGTCTCGGAGCCAGATAAACTTCATCGGGTATCAGGCGCGCGCTGATTCGCGCGCTGCCTATCAACCCGCTGAAGCAGAATTCCTTCTTCAGGAAAATGCTCCGCATTTCCCTCTCGTCGGAATCTGCTTAGCTCCGAGACGTTAGACTTTGGAAAAATAGCCAATGGATACAAAAATATTCAAATGTGACAAGCTTCCATTTTTAGAATTACGCTATGTTTCACAAGTATCAAGCTGTGAGAAAAAACATACGCATGAAACTCTGACTTTAACCGCTATCAAACAAGGTGTGATCAATCTTTTTTTGACCAATAAAACAGAGTTATTGAAACCAAACACAATTGCTATCATTAACCCATATCAAGCACACCGCGCGGAGATAACACAATACGAAAGCAAAGATGGTTTTGTGCTTTATCTCGACACACAATGGTGTGAAAGTCTTCAACGATCATTATCAAAAGATATTACGGAGTTCATACCATTTAATGCATCATTGATTTCCTCAAAGAGGATATACGATGACTTTATTGGCCTTTGTGAACTGTTACTTGAAAATATTTTTCTACTTGAGAAAGAAGAAAAATTAATAGACTTCATAACCAACCTATTAGAATCATGTAATATCTTGGCAGAGGATCAGCTTGAAAGAACAGACACTAAAAACACTCAGGCAGCAAAAACAATAAAATCAATTTTAGATGAAAATTTAGGAAATAATTTAACTCTTATAAATATTTCTTCACAAATAGGTTTTTCTATCACGCATTGTTTGCGGTTGTTCAAAAAAGAATACGGCTTGCCCATACATGCCTATATTCTTAATCAAAAAGTTCACAAAGCTAAAGAGCTACTGTCAATGAACATGCCTATCTTAGATGTAGCAATTGAAAGTGGTTTCTTTGACCAAAGCCACTTGACTAAATCTTTCAAGCAAATATTTCAGGTGACCCCAAAACAGTATCAAAACGGGATTTTTGGCTAATGTTAATTCTATACAATATTCCTCGGTGAATTCTTAGTATTATCTGATTTTATAAAACTAAGTACACAGGAGAACTCTATGAAATTCCAGAATGAACCTCATGAAAAAACAATAATTGAACAATTTAGCAAACAGGCAATCCCGTTTTCGAAGCTTCCCGGACATCACGATTCTATAGAGATGCTCATAGAAATGAGCAATATAGACCCAAATGATCTTGTCCTTGATGTTGCATGTGGTCCGGGATTAGTTGCTTGTGAGTTTGCCAAAATCGCAAGTCATGTAACAGGTATTGACATAACAGAAAAAATGATCGTACAAGCGAAGAGCCATCAACAAGAAAAAGGCTTGTTTAATCTTTCCTGGGATGTTGGGACAGTTTTGTCATTGCCCTACGAGCCGGAATCGTTTTCTGTTGTTGTTACACGTTACAGCTTTCATCACCTTCTTGAGCCTCAAGCTGTCTTGAATGAAATGATTAGGGTCTGCAAACCGGGCGGAAAAGTGATGGTCATTGATGTAGTGCAATCGCCAGAAAAAGCAACTGCTTATGATCAACTTGAAAAACTACGTGACCCATCACATGTTCACGCACTTACATATCCAGAAATGTCCTCAATCATAAACGCATCTGGCCTTTCAAAAGTTAAAACAGCTCAATACAAGGTTGAAGGGGAACTCGAACAACAATTAAGAGCATCTTTTCCGAATCATGGCGATGAAGATAAAATCCGTAAAATATTTAAGTCCGACTTGGAATTAAATCAATTAGGAATCGACACTCATAAACAAGGAAACGAAATACATTTTGCTGTTCCAATTATGGTCGTGGTAGGTGAAAAAACAGCCTAACGTCTCGGAGCTAAGCAGAATTCCTTCCTCAGGAAAATGCTCCGCATTTCCCTCTTGTCGGAATCTGCTTAGCTCCGAGACGTTAGCTGGGCAGGCCCTCTATTAAGGAGTTCCACAGAATGTATGTCCCGAGTCACTTCAAGGAAGACGATATTGGTAAGCTTCGGCAATATATTCGTGACTACGGGTTTGGTCTGCTGGTAGTCGCTGATAATGATGGAATTGAAGCGAACCATGTTCCCTTTCATCTTAGCGCTGAACAAGACGGCTCTCTGGGGCACCTTCAGTGCCATCTGGCTCGAAACAATCCAGTCTGGCAGCGTCTGCATGATGGAGCTCGGGTTCTTGCGGTTTTTCAGGGGCCTGATGCCTACGTTTCACCCTCGTGGTATGAGACCAAGGCAGAAACGGGCCGGGTTGTTCCAACATGGAACTATCTGGCTGTCCATGCAGAAGGGAGTGCTCGCGTTATCGAGGACCCGAACTGGCTGAAACATCATCTCCATCGACTTACAGACCAACATGAGTCGGGCATGGGCAATCCCTGGTCCGTTGATGACGCGCCAACGGATTTCACCGAACGTTTGGTACAGGCTATCGTTGGTGTAGAGATCAAAATTGAGACTCTGACAGGTAAGCTGAAAGCAAGTCAGAACCAATCAGAAAAGAACCGGACAGGTGTCAAAACAGGTCTTGAGGCTAGAGAAGGAGCGAACAACCGTGCCATGGCTAAGTTCATCAGCTAACAAAGGGCTGTTGTCGGACGGTTTTTACGTCGCTTCGCTCCTCCAAAACCGCCGCAAAGCCCGGCGTTAGCCCTTAATGGAGTCGTTAACATGGAAGTAATAACAACCGTAATCTTGAATGTAATTAGTGGGCTATTAACACCACATGCGCGTCGATGGCTTAGCTGGTCTTTTACTCCCAATAAAATCAGTCAGCTAGATGTTGATGTAGAGCTTATTGAGGCTACACAATCACCTGCGGAAAAAGAACAAATTCGTGCTCAGAACAGAAAGAAGCTTGACGAGCTTCTAAAGTTTATATTTTTACATGGTTCTACATATTTTTTATTATTTGCGTCTATCTACATGCCATTCGGTTGGGCAGCACTTTCAGTAGAAGGGGTGGGTGTTGGTAATACCAGGTTATCTTGGGTTTGCTCAAGTTGTTTTATTGGCAGTGAAAACCAAACTATGCTTTCAATCTCCATCGCAGGGCTGCTTTATATCCCTGTCTGGTTGTGTTCGCAAATAATATCATCTCCTATAGCAACAGTATTTGATCATTTTAACAAAGTCACCCCAAATAAATATTTGGCAATATTAGCATTTGTGTTTCTAGGGCTTACCTTGCTTATTGCCGGCCATTGGGTTTTTATTTTATACCCTAAGTACTCCTATCTTCAGTCTCTAGGTATCCCATTTATTGTTATCTTCTTAGGCGGTGCACTTGCAACATCTAATAATCAAAGGTAATAGATTCTGTGCATATTTCAGGGCTAACAAGCATGTTAATCGGACTATTTTTTGCTCCGGCCTTTTGCCGCATTCCGCTTCGCTGCATTTTGTCGCAAAAGCCCTCCACAAAAAATAGCCGGTTACATGGGCGATAGGCCAGACGCGCTGCGCGCGCCTGGCCTATCGTCTCCGAGCTAAGTAAACTTCATCGGGTATCAGGCGCGCGCTGATTCGCGCGCTGCCTATCAACCCGCTGAAGCAGAATTCCTTCTTCAGGAAAATGCTCCGCATTTCCCTCTCGTCGGAATCTGCTTAGCTCCGAGACGTTAGGCGTGTTGATAAAGGAGATATTCAAGTGGCAGCTGACTTTAATCATGCCAGACGAGATTTTATTCGGATATTAACATCTCTAACTGCTTCCTATGGGCTCGTAGGACTAAGTGGTTGCAG
>Ga0209633_10004587_pt1 | contig 12376 bp, 11 predicted proteins | sample Cruoilmetagenom1_FD_187290 | JGI IMG/M metagenome (GOLD analysis project Ga0209633, IMG submission 187290) | Oil polluted marine microbial communities from Coal Oil Point, Santa Barbara, California, USA - Sample 1 (SPAdes) (version 2) | ecosystem: Environmental > Aquatic > Marine > Oil seeps ... | reverse complement strand
AAAACCAAAAGATCTTTTTGAAAACATTGCTTTTTTCCAACCAAGCGTCACAATCAAAGACGTTATCATTTTTTGTAGACAATTCTCCACAATGATAGATGCAGGGCTTCCAATCATTCAGTGTTTGGACATACTTTATGGCCAGCAGGAAAACACCACGTTTAAAAAAATTCTAAAAAAAATAAAATCGGCTGTAGAAGGTGGAGCCACACTTGCTGAAGCGTTAAAAAAATACCCTAAACAATTCGATGATCTTTTTGTCAACATGATTGCCGCAGGTGAAGCAGGCGGTATCCTCGACATAATCCTTCAGCGACTTTCTGCCTACATGGAAAAAGCTGCCAAACTCAAAGCCAAGGTAAAAGGCGCCATGACTTACCCGATTATAACAATCATAATCGCCGCAATAGTTGTAGCGGTAATCATGGTATTTGTTATACCGGTTTTTCAAAGCATGTTCAACGACATGGGCGGATCGCTTCCGGCACCGACTCTAATAGTTGTGGCGATGAGTAATTTTGTCAGACACAATATAATATATATTATTGGAGCAATTATTATTTTTATATTTGCCTATAAAAGATTTTATAACACCGTAAAAGGAAGAGCCCTGCTTGATGATCTTTTTCTTAAATTGCCAATGTTCGGCATATTGTTAAGGAAGGTAGCTGTAGCCAAATTTACGCGGACAATGGGAACAATGCTTTCAAGTGGAGTTTCTATTCTGGATGCCCTGGATATTGTTGCCAAAACAGCAGGCAACGTAACCATTGAAAAAGCGATTTATAATGTCAAAGCAGGGATTTCCGAAGGCCAGACCATGTCTGAACCTCTAATTAAAAGCGGGGTATTTCCGTCCATGGTATGCCAGATGATTGCGGTTGGTGAATCAACAGGAGCCCTTGATGCCATGTTAACAAAAATCGCCGATTTTTATGATGAAGAAGTGGATCAGGCTGTAGAAAATCTGACTTCCATGATTGAGCCGTTTATGCTGGTTTTCCTGGGTGTTGTCATAGGAGGGCTGGTTATTGCCATGTATCTTCCTATCTTTACTATGGCATCGGCGGTCGGATAGTTAATTATGAATTATGAATTGAAAATTATGAATTCGTAATTTGTAATTTTCAATTCGCAATTTTTAATTCTTAATTAATAATATGAACAGGCAATTGAAAAAGTCAAAAAGCAGCCTTCATTATAAGCTTAAAATTCTTATGTTTAGCCGGCTGGTTTTCACCACATTCCTGTTAGGGGCCACCATATGCCTCCAAATTAAACAAGACAATTCTCTTACCGGCAAGCCGCTTTTGTTTCTTTATGGACTTACAGGAGGAATTTTTCTCCTCTCTTTCTGCTATACTCTTCTCATTTATCATGTAAAACGGGAACGGCTGTTTGCATATTTGCAAATCATATTCGATACGTGTATCGTTTCCTTGATAATATATATTACAGGATGTTATTCAAGCAGTTTTGTATTTTTCTATCTCATTGTAATTATATATTCAAGTATGCTCCTTTTTAAACGTGGGAGTATGCTAATGGCATCCATATGCAGTATTCAATATGGTGTTATGATAGATCTTGAATATTACGGCGTCCTGAAACCTTTTATAATAGACGAAACTCTTCTATCGGGCACTCATGATTGGAGCCATGTTATTTACAAAATAGCTTTTACCATGCTTGCCTGTTTTTCCGTCGCATATCTGAGCAACATCCTCTCGGAACAGGCCAAAAACACGAAGAATCAACTTGTTCTTATGGAGGATCATGTAAAAAGAGTAGAAAAAATGGCGGCAATTGGAGAAATGGCGGCCGGCCTGGCGCACGAACTTAAAAACCCGCTCGCATCTCTTACGGGCTCAATCCAGTTGTTGAGGGAAGATAAACAATTTAATTCATATCACGATAAACTAATACAAATATTTTTACGTGAAGCAGACCGTTTAAACGACCTGGTTAACAATTTTCTTATGTATGCTAAACCTCCTCACAAAGGAGAGACCAAAGCAACTGAAATCAGCAGGGAACTGCCTGATACAATAAGGCTTTTTGAAAGGGATAATGTTTGCAGAGAACGAATCAAAATTATAAACAATCTAAATGAAGATATCTGGACTGAAATAGATCCTCTCCATCTCCGCCAGATATTCTTGAACCTTTTTTTGAATGCGGCTGAATCTATTGAGGGTTCCGGCGTGATCCAGATAAAAACATCCACAACCTCCGCCAAGAGCACTGCTTTAGAGATTTCCGATACAGGGTGTGGTATGACTGACAATACGATTAAATCTATTTTTGATCCATTTTTTACGACAAAACAAAAAGGAACAGGCCTTGGTCTGTCTATTGTTCATAATATACTTGAAGCCTATGGTAACCGCATAGATGTCAAAAGCATTGCTAACAAAGGAACGACAATAATATTGCATCTTAAAAAAATTGATCCTTCACCTTTCTAACCCTGCATACATGGAACCAAAATGAAATCTGCACCAACGTTCCTTAGGAACGATGACTAAAATCTATAGTTGTATATAAAATTTAATTCAGCTATAATTTATATTAAGAATTTATATTAGGAACGAGGACGAAATAACTTCCCCATTCCTTACCAATTGTTTGGAAAAAGAAGTTTCGTTATGTTTAAATTTTACTGGAAACTGTTTGTGGTGCTGCTCATATTGACTCTATCTGGTTGTCACAATACTAATGTTCGCACTAATCATATGCCAGAGGGTAATGCTTCAGTTGTTAAAGTTCTAATAATTGAAAATTTCAAAGGCCTTACCGAACAACAAATTCAGCAACATCGCCAGGTCAATGCCTATATGGGGAAAAACATGGTGCGCTGGCTCAACAAATATGGCTATAGTGCCAGTCTTGCGAAAAACCGAAAGGATTACAGACCATCGGCCGGTGAATATCTTGTTACTGAAAAAATACTGAAATATAACCCGGGCAATGTGGGGTTAAGAATAGGTGTTGGATTTGGCGCAGGAGCAGCATCACTGGATGTGCATTACGAATTCTACGGCAAAAACAAAAAAGCTGTTCTTGCAGATGATCATGGTGTAGGTTCCAGCCGAAATTGGACATATTGCGCAGAAAAAATCAATAAAGATATTATCGCACGCATTGGAAACAGTTTGAACAGATAGAGAATTACATATGAATAAAAGAGATAAAACATATCAAGGATTTGAACAAGGGCCAATAAGGCCGCCAAGCGAGGCTTCCAGTCTTCTTATACGCGTAAGCAGAAATTGTCCGTGGAATAAATGCACTTTTTGTGGGACATATAACAATACCACATTTTCCGTACGTTCGGTTGAAGATGTTATTAAAGATATTGATTCTGTTTACAAACATGTTGAAATTCTAAAATCTATTGCAGATCTTGCAGGCCGCATAAGCCAGGCTGATCTCAGGAATGCCCTGAATGACGTTGAGCAAGGTGAGCAGGATGCTTTTTATGCAGCGGTTAACTGGTATGCCTGCGGCATGGAGTCTGTATTTCTCCAGGATGCCAACAGCCTTATAGTTAAACCCGCTAACCTTATTGAGATACTGCTAAAGATAAGAAAATGTTTCCCATGGGTTACAAGAATAACTTCATACGCACGATCACACACAATTGCACGCATAAAAGATAATGATCTTAAATCGATTAGGAAGGCCGGGTTAAACAGAATTCATATCGGCCTCGAATCCGGTTCCGATCTTGTTCTCAGTATGGTAAAAAAAGGCGTTGATAAAGAAACACACATAAAAGCCGGTTTAAAAGTAAAAAAAGCCGGAATGGAACTTTCAGAATATGTTATACCTGGCCTTGGAGGAAGAGAGTATTCTAAAATTCATATTCTTGAAACCGCCGATGCCATAAACAGGATAAATCCGGATTTTATACGGTTGAGGCCGCTTGCAATTCCTGGCAATATTGAGCTCTATAATGATTATAAATCAGGCCGCTTTGAAAAATGTACGGATATAATGGTGGCGAAAGAAATTCTTCTTTTTATAGAAAACTTAAACGGTATTACCAGTGTTTTGAAAAGCGACCATATACTGAACCTTTTTGATAACCTGGAAGGCAAATTTCCTGACGATAAGAAAAAACTGCTGGCAATACTGCAAAGCTTTCTTGCTATGGATCAACAAGACCAGTGCTATTATCTAATAGGCAGAAGAATGGGGCTTTTTTGCCGATTGGACGATATGGATAACCAGAAAAAAATGAACAGCGTGAAACAAATTTGTGCAAACAATTCAATTACACCCGACAATGTAAATCAAATTGTCGATGAGGCGATGCAAAGATTTATATAAAAACCTCTCTTATATCACCTGTTTTTTATAGATATCATAATACTTGAAGACTTTGGCTATATAAAATTTTGTTGCCTTAAACGGCGGAACACCCTTATACTGTCTTACATATCTGCTTCCGGCATTATAGGCGGCCAGTGCAAGCTCGACATCCCCATCGAACCGAACAAGTAATTGTTTAAAATATTTGACTCCGCCATTAATATTATGTTCAGGATTAAAGCTGTCGGCAACACCTAACCATTTGGCTGTCCCCGGCATTAACTGCATAAGACCCTGGGCGCCTTTTTTGGAAAGTGCCCTGGGGTTGTATCCCGACTCGGCCATTATTATTGCCTTGATCAACGCAGGTTCAACCTGATATTGATTTGCCGCTTGAAATATCAGCATATCAAATGGACCGGTATATTTTTTATTCTGTAAACCATCTTCGGGATTTGCTTGATTATCTGAGCAAGCAGATTGCAGATTGACTGTTTCCGAAACTTCTGTAATAATATTATTAGTACTGGGCGTTATTTCATTTTCATTGGTTATGATATGAATCACTGCAACATCCCTTAAACCTGCAGCCTCATCTCTTGTATAATTATATGTTTTCCCTGGAAAAATAAAAATGCAGGCAATAAGAAAAATTGAAGCCCAGCAATTCAAGTTTAAAATCATGCTATTTATAAATAATTTGTTATTCATTATGCAATCCCATTTATATATTTTTTCCCGGCTATAAAAATCAGGCTTACGCCTATCAGGCACATTATAACCGGTTCGGATATGAAAGATTTTTGACCAATATATAGATTTTCAGATAATTATCTGATTTTAAAATTTGGCACAAGGTCGGAGAGAGAAAGGCGTATTGTAATACTCCGACGACCGATAACGCAGTGCAATTATTTATGTGAACATCTATAGGAGAACGCACTTGCAATTCCCATAATAGCTGGAACTGTTAAAAAGATATATATAAAAAAATAAAAATTTTTTCAAAATGAGTCCCCCTTTTGATTTTATCCAAAATTTTAAAATATGGCTATTAAGAAACGGGGACGAAATAACTTCCCCGTTCCTTAGTCCCTGTTCCTTAATATACTTAGATAGCAAGGGCTATGCCACGACCCATGATAGGTATTCTTAGCCTATCATTTCAGATAGTTATGTAAAGAAATTATAAAAACACAAAGTGATGTTTGAGAAACAAACTACACAGAAATAGATAATATTTTACTTAATATAGGAAGTTATTTCGTCCTCGTTCTTTACTGTAATCATAAAGGAGATGATAATGAAAATAGATTTTCACACGCATATTTTTCCCGCCAGAATTCGTGACAACAGAGAAAAATATTTTTATAATGAACCGGAATTCACTCTTTTGTACGATTCTCCAAAGTCAAAATTGTCAGGGGCAGCAGAAATTGTTAAAACAATGAATGAACAGGGGGTCGATTTTTCGGTAGTATTCGGGTTTCCGTGGAAAAATTCGGAATTATATAAAATGAATAATGATTATATACTGGAAGCCGTTGAGCGTTATCCGGACAGACTGGCCGGTTTTGCCTGTTTTGACGCTCTTCATGATGGGGCAGCCTTAGAAGCGGAACGATGTATTAAGGGCGGCCTTTCCGGAATTGGCGAACTTGCATTTTATGGATCGGGAATAGACGAGAACTGCATTGAAAGGCTGGAGCCGATTATGGAAATCTGCTTAAAGAAAAACCTGCCGGTTTTAATTCATACAAATGAGCCTGTAGGTCATAAATATCCGGGAAAAACGCCTAATACCCTAAAACAGATATACAGCATGGTGAGGAGCTATCCTGAAAACATAATTGTACTGGCTCACTGGGGTGGGGGTATATTTTTCTTTAATATCTTAAAAAAAGAGGTTAAGGAGAGCCTGAAAAATGTATATTTTGACACTGCAGCCTCTCCTTTTCTTTATGACCCTGATATATACAAATATGCAAAACAACTTGCGGGGATAGATAAAATTCTGTTTGGAAGTGATTTTCCTCTTATTAAACCTGCAAGATACTTCAAGGAAATTGAAAGTACAGGACTCTCCCAGGATGATATCGACAAAATTTGTGGCATTAATGCGAAAAAATTGCTGAAACTGTGGGAATAGGGGTAGTCCCTACAAAAGAATTCTGGTCAATAATTTCAATAAGTTACATACCATGGCTTCTGTTAATACATAACGAAAATCAGGTGTTTGCAAGGTAATACAAGGCGGTATTTTTAAACCTGCATTGCTTTGTAGGGACTACCTAAAATTGACTCATCATTTTCGGCACCGGATATTCAGAAAACACGGGGTTTGATTATGGAAGGTATTATAAAAAATAAACAGACGAAAAAATGGGTCAAAACCTGGCAGCGAGCGGGCGCAGATCTTGATGAAATAAAAAGGCGGGAACTGCGCTCCTATGATTATGATAAAAATCGAAAAATTATAGATGAAATGCTGCAATGGGCGCAAGACCATCGCAAGATCATGCTGACAAGCGGTCTTGTTGAACAGCAACGTCTTTTTATGAAAATAAAAAATAGAGAAAAACAGTTATGAACTCTTTGTTTGAAGCAGGGCTGGAAATCCAGAATTTTTTGAATTCAAAAAAATGGCCGTTTTGTTTTATCGGAGGACTGGCAGTCATATTAAATATTCAATATTGATGCACTCGTAAAAAGTCCCAACATTTTATTTCGATTTATTTGATAATCAATATGCTGTGGCAGAAATTTGATTTTTCGACTTTTTACGAGAGCATCAATTGTAGCTAAAATTTAAAAAAAATTGATCACTTTTTCGATATGACAACCACATTAAATCAGGCAGGATTTAATGCCAATATTTAAGATGTGACCCCTTTTCCTATAACTTGTTTATCAAATAAATCACCATGAGTATCCCGATGGAGGCGAGCAAAATAGCAACCAGAATGTCGGCAACAATGGACGGATGATAGGTGTCTTCCATGATTTGCTTTTCAGTTTTCCGAAACCGATATGTGGCCAGCAAACCCGCAGCAGCTCCCAGTGAAACCAGAAAAATAGATAGGAAGGTAACGTATTGATGTTCATCAAACAGGCCATGCCCGCTCGCGGTATTCCCATAATCAAGAAAAATTATAAACTTTTCTATCACAAATCCAAAGGCCATAATTCCGATACATGTCCTGATCCAGGCCAAAAATGTCCGTTCGTTGGCCATATGCACCCTGCGATTTTTTACCCCGGCCTGTCTTTTTTTTTCTGAAATTAATTTTCCAAACAAGCGCTTTTTCATTTTCTCCTGTCGTGCTTAGGGCTCGCACAAAAATAACTTGACATTTTAAGCGCCGATGCATCCCGCCTGACTGCGTTGCGAAAGCTCAGAACATCCTGATATTCTTGTATTTTTGTGCCTTGCCAGGCAGGTGCCTCAACACTTAAAATTGCCAGCTTATTGTTGAGCGAACCCTTATGTACAAAAGTTGCAGGAATTTTGTACCTAATTTAGATCGGGTAGATCGGGCAAAGATAGCCTGAAGCTGTGATATATAATTGTGCAAATTATTTATTTCACGTTCCCTATGAAGAATGTGCAATTCCTGTTAATTCTGATATTGAGCATCCCTTTTTTTTAATAAATTCTTTGAGTCCGCTGTAAATGTTGGGAAAAAGGTCAGGGTTAACCAAACAGGCAGTGCCAATTCCCACTGCAGTTGCTCCGGCCATAATATATTCGACTACATCCTGCCATCTTGAAATTCCACCCATGCCTATAAGAGGTACTTGTTTGCTATTACATTCAGGAATTTTATCAAAACATTCATATATCATATAAAGACCTATTGGTTTTATTGCAGGACCTGAAAGCCCTCCGGTTTTATTCCCCAGCATGGGCTTGCATGTGTAAATATCTATAGCTGTTCCGCGCAGTGTATTTATCATGGCAAGCGCATCCGTACCCCCGTTAATTGCTGCGCGCGCCGGTATTGTTATATCTGTAACATTCGGAGTCAATTTTGTAATAATAGAAATTCTGTCATCTATACTGTTTTTGACTTTATTTACTATCTTTTCAACCTGTACAGGATCAGTTCCAAATGCAATTCCTCCTTTTTCAATATTGGGGCAGGAAACATTAATTTCTATCGCGGAAATTATTTGATCAATATCATGATCCGAAAGGTAAGAAGATAGTTCTCCGAATTCCTCAATCGAATCCGCAGATATATTCACAATTACAGGGAGTTCAAAACTACGCAGCCCAGGGAGTTCATTTTTCATGAAAAACTCTACACCTTCGTTCTGAAGTCCTATTGAATTCAGCAAGCCGGAATCTGTCTCCACGATTCTGAATTCTGAATTTCCTTTTTTGGCTTTTAGAGTAACCCCTTTTGTAACAAATGCTCCAAGAGCAGAGAGTATTGTTGGACTATTTTCCAGAACCTCAAGCTCACTACCATGCCCTGAAGTACCGGATGCAGTCATTAAGGGAGTTTTTAATTTAATGTTTTTTAAATATACTTGCAGCATTTTTTATAATTTCTCCCAACAGATTTCTCCAGCGTCGAACATAGGCCCTTCCATACAAACGCGCGAGTATTCTTCCCTGTTATTCTTTATTGTTTTGCATACGCAGGACATGCAAACACCTATTCCGCATCCCATCCTTTTTTCAAGGAGAACTTTCATGGGGATATTAAAGTTATCAACAATGTTTTTTAAAGCCATTAGCATAGGTTTGGGCCCACAGGTGATAATTATTATTTTTTTATGAGTTGTACATCCGGAAAGATAAGCTTTGTACTGCTCAGTTACAAAACCATGATGAATATTTTTTTCTGCAATTTTGTCTGTTTTTAAATTGTTATCAATTTTAATCTCGGAAGACAAGAATATTTCGCTGGATTCAAGACCTATTTTTGATAATTCATCAATATAAACAAAAGCGTTATCTGCCGTATCGGCAAATGTGTGTGCAAAAGGAGCCGATTTTATCAATGTCTCAATTGTGTCTATGCCTATAAATGCCTTTATCTTATAAGAATAAAATTTGAGTGCCTGGCCAAAGAATAGAAGCGGTGCCATTCCTGCACCACCCCCGACAAGATGTATTTCTTCAATTCCTTTTAAGCGCCATAATTCAGGATTTTCAGAATTACCAAGAGGGCCCAGCATCCTGAGATTATCGCCTTTCCTGGTTTTTTTTAATTCATTTGTACCTGTTCCATCATTAATAAGTTTATATAATATTTCAAACTTATGAGGAAAAACAGTATGAGTTATTGCAGCCAGATCAGGTGGGAGGGAAAGATGTTTTAAATAATTCAGCTTAAAAAATTTATAATAGGCTCGATGGATACCAAAAGGTCTTTTTAAAAAAGATTTTCGTTTAAAACCTTTATTTGTCGAGTGGATAGGATAGGAATTTAAACGTGTCGAAAAATTGTTATAATAATTTTCTTCTAACATTTTTCTTTTGCCGACAGGGAGTGTATCTACCATTACAAACTGTCCGGGGACAATTCTATTCAGACCTGCGGCCTTGAATTTTAAAATATAGTGATCGGGATTTTTCCCGCCTCCGACAGGATAATTACTTATAACCCTCGCTATCAAATGTTTGATGCTATGTTTTAATGGAAGCGCATTATTTTTTTTTTGAGAGGCTTTCTCTTTAAGCTCGTCAAAAGAAATAAAAAATCCCCTTTGCCAGTTTTCCGCCCATTCCACAGTTCTAAACTGATTCATCTGGTCGGAAGCAGGGAAAATAATGTAATAAGAAATTTTAAAAAGATTCTTATCGGCAGCATGAAGCTTTGCTGATATTTTTTTTAGAATTTTTTCTCGATTTTTATTATAAAAAAAAAATAAAATTATGCGATTATCATCATTATATGCTATGAAATCTATAGTATCTGCAGCACAGGACAATGCTGAGCAGGAGAGAGCAGATAGAGAATCGCTGCAGGAAAATTTGGTAAAGCCGGAAGCAATTGTATAACCGTTATGTTTCAGAATTTTATCCAAAAACAAATAAGCTTCTTTTTTATAAATGCTTTGATTTTTATCTGCTTCCATTTTTAATCATCAGACTTACGCCTACCTCCTTTTTTCTAACAGCTTGGGATGTGAGCTGGAGAACTCCCTTTTGCTTTTAACTCTTTACATCCTTCCATAATGGCTCTGCGTGATATTCCTGTTGCCCGTGCAACAGCCGTAACGCCGCCGTAACCTTGATCTAAGGGTTCGCTCAACAATAAGTTGGCAATTTCAAGTGTTGAGGCGCCCGTCTGGCAAAGCGCGAAAACGCAAGAATATCAGGATATTCTGAGCTTTCGCAACGCAGTCAGGCGGGATGCATCGGCGCTTAAAATGTCAAGTTATTTTTATGCGAACCATAAGGTCTCTGCAGCAGACCAAAGACATCTTGTCCGTTCATTTAAAAATGAAGAAATTAAAGAATACCGATTTTTAATGCTCTCTAATACAATATAAATTATGATATCAGAAAAAAACCTATAATGCAATATATTCGGGAAAAGGAGGACGGGGTTGAAATTACACGTTTCTAATCTTTCAATTACACGTTTCTAATCTTTCATGGACAAAAATTGACCGACGATCAGTTTTTGGTAGTCCCTACAAAGCAGTGCAGGTTTGAAAAATCAGTTACTTACGAGGTATTGGGACTGTAATGAGATATCTCCAGTTTAATGGAAAATTTGTAAGTCCCATCTGCATCACTGGTGTATTATGGTTATATTTTTTTATAAATTTCTCGTTTTCATTGTTAAGGAACGAGGACGAAATAACTTCCCCAACTATGCATCACAGCTTTAGGCCGTCTTTGCCCGATTTCAAAGTACAAAAATCTTGAAATAGCTCGCTATTCCTGCAACTTTTGTACTTTGAAATCGAACAAAGCTGACCTAAATCTGTGCGCCTATTTGGGGAAGTTAATTCGTCCTCGTTCCTAATTTGTATTCGTAAGCTCTTATGAAATTGTATGTAATTGTAGTTGAATAAGTTAATCCACATTACATTAGTAAAATTTAGTTTATTTTTGCAATATCCCAGGGTTTTTCTATGAAGATAGGAGATGTGTTGCCTTAGAGTAAGGTTCAGCCTCTCAATAAATGAGGTGTTTTGGCTTTTTCCTGGAAAATCTTTTGCAGTACCTTTCACAAAATATTTTTTAACTGTTACAAGCCGACGATTTATTCGGCGCTTGACAATTTGCAGGTAAGCATAAGGAATATCAGACATAATATTTTCAAGTGCATTTTTGTAAGCTGCTAATTTATCTGTAGCAACCTTTAGTATATTATCTTTTCCCCATTTGCCCAACTCTTTAATGCCCTTTACTAAACGGTTAGCAGTATAAATTGTTCTTGAACCCAACTCGAAACCAATCCAGAATTTTGTTGTGGATTCAAGAGCGATAAAAACCCATAATTGTTGTTTTTTATTTTTAAGGTAAGACCATAGTTCATCCATCTGAAGAAATACAATGGTAAGTCCGATAGTAAAAGAGAGAAACAGGTGAAATTGATGGCCTTTTTGTCCAATAGCTTTTTGCCATTGTTCAATGGTCCTTCGATCTTTTTGAAGCACATCGGCAATTGCATCAATGGCAAGGCCGTAAGAGCTTAGCTTTGCAGTCTGCTCATATTCTTTAAAACTGCCATGCTTTCCAAAAAGATCGGAATATCCGGTTTCTGAAAATCGATGTTTGCCACCATTGCAGTAAAACATTTGTCTTGGCTCACAATCGGATTTTGTTGTGTAAACTCCATCCTTGGCGATTTTGTTCTCGGCTGATTGATAACATTTGCAACTTTTTCTTGGACAAAAAAGTGTTAAGGTTGTATTTGCTGAATTTTGCATGGTTGTACTCCTTTAAATAGAGTTTTAACCATGCTTATATAAAATATATTGCTTGGGGTCTATAACAATCTAAAATTTTAGCAAAAAACTTTTTTACTCATGTTTTCAGAGACACTTTTTAATCACCTGCATTGTTTTGTAGGGACTACCCAACAAC
>Ga0209633_10004586_pt1 | contig 12377 bp, 11 predicted proteins | sample Cruoilmetagenom1_FD_187290 | JGI IMG/M metagenome (GOLD analysis project Ga0209633, IMG submission 187290) | Oil polluted marine microbial communities from Coal Oil Point, Santa Barbara, California, USA - Sample 1 (SPAdes) (version 2) | ecosystem: Environmental > Aquatic > Marine > Oil seeps ... | reverse complement strand
CGATGACCGACGCGGCGCGCCAGGGCGCGGAAACCAACGCCGAAAAAGTGCTCGCCGGAATCTGCGCCGTGCTGATGGAGAAAATGCCGGAAAAGGCGGCGCCATGATGCGCGCGCCGTGGTTCTGGCGCGACGACACTCTTGCCGCGCGCGCCGTCACTTTGGGGTTTGCGCCGCTCTCCGCGCTTTATGACGCCGCGCAGCGCGCCCGCTGGCGGATGACGGCGCCAAAGCGCGCGCCCGTTCCTGTTATCTGCATCGGCAATGCAACGCTTGGCGGCGTTGGCAAAACGCCCTTTGCGATTGCGCTTGGCGAATTGCTCCGCGGCGAAAGCGGCGCAATTCACTTTCTCACCCGGGGCTATGGCGGCGCGCTTGGCGGGCCGGTCAAAGTTGATCCGTCTGCGCATAATTTCAACGATGTCGGCGACGAAGCCTTGCTGCTCGCGCGCCATGGTCCTGTCTGGATATCAAAGGACCGTCCCGCCGGTGCGCTAGCCGCCGCCAAGGACGGCGCGGGCCTGATTATCATGGATGACGGCTTTCAAAATCCGACGATTGAAAAGACGGTGTCGATTTTGCTGATCGATGCGTCGGAAGACGGCGGCAACGGCAAAATATTTCCCGCCGGGCCGTTCCGCGAGCCCCTCGACCGCGCCCGCGCCCGCGCGGACATTGTGGTTTATGTGGGCGGCGACGAAGAAATCGCGAGCCGCGCCGCTGACGAAAATCACTCGGCTTTCGCCGCCTGGCCAGAACCTGAGAATGCGCCTGAGAATGTGCCTGTGAACACGCCGGCGCCAACCCCAGAAACAGGCCGCGTCGTCGCCTTCAGCGGCATCGGCAATCCGGAGAAGTTTTACACCTCTCTCAAGGCGGCCGGCTTTGTGATTACCAGGACGGCCTCCTTTCCCGATCACCACCGCTTCAGCGATCAGGACCTTGCCGCGCTCGCCAGGCTGGCGGCCAGCGAAAAGGCGCCGCTGATCACCACCGAGAAAGACTATGTTCGCCTGCCGGAAGACTTTCGCGCGGACGTCCTTACCTTTCCCATCGCCATGAAAATCAATCAGCCGTCGCTACTCGCCGCTACTATTCGGACCACCATTGACCGACAAGCAGCGTCAGATTAGCGAAACGCTATGAGCGACGCGCCAGATGATTCTGATTACCCATTGCCTGATCGGCGATCGAACCGCCCGGTGACGGTCGGCCATCGGGCCGCGTTTGTGGTTTTCCTGATGTTGATGGCGTTCTTCCGCCTTCTCGGCATTGATCGCGCCTCCGCTCTTTCCGGCAAGACGCTGCGTTTTGCCGGTCCGAAAATCCGCCCCCTGTCAAAGCGCGGCGAGGACAATATGCGGATGATTTTTCCTGACTGGAGCGAGGGAAAAATTCGCGCGACCATCGCCGATGTCTGGGAAAATCTCGGCCGGACGGCTGCGGAATACGCCCATCTCGACAAGCTCCATATCGATGGCGAGAACCCGCGCATAGAAATCGTTGATAAGGAAAAAGTCGCGAAGGTTTTTGAAACCCACGCCCGCATGGTCTTTGTCACCGGCCATTTCGCGAATTGGGAGGTCACCGGCATCACCGCCCACCAGACCGGCGTTCCCTTTGGCGTGGTTTATCGCGCGCTCAATAATCCCTTGATCGACGAAGTGATCATCAAAAAGCGCGCCGAGGTTATGACCCGCCGGCAGATCCCGAAGGGCATGGAAGGCGCGCGACCAATGATTAATCTTCTCAAAGACAATTATTCGATTGCGTTTCTCGCCGACCAGAAACTCAACACCGGCGGGATCCCCGTTCCCTTCATGGGGCACACCGCGATGACGGCGCCCGCCGCCGCGCGCCTCGCCGTGCGCTTCAACCTGCCGGTCATCCCGATTTCAAACGAGCGCGTCGGCGGGGCCTATTTCAAAGTGACGAACCACGAGCCGATCGCATTCGAACCGACCGGCGACCTTCACGCCGACGTCGAAGCCCTCACCATCAAGATCAATGAATTCCTAGAGCGAGACATCCGCGCAAACCCCGGACAATGGCTGTGGCTGCACCGACGTTGGGGGAAGATTGATGGCGTCTAGGCGAATATTAGCTTTGGGAAATGGCCCGTTCATCTCGCGGCCAGAAGCAACAACCCAGCGAGTTCCTATTCGTTAGAGCGCGTGAGACTTGAGCCTGATCAATAACATGTGAGTCACATCCGCCTACTCATATGAGGTGACTACATGATTTTGGAACTGGCGATCCACCATGATTTCTATGATGACCCGGCTCCACGTTGAAAATCTAACCGGAAATGACATCACTCATTTCCTCACGACCTGTAGCGATGCGGATTACCAACGCTGGTGGCCGGGAACTCATCTTGAACTCCACACGGTCAAAGGAAACCCGGGGAGCGTCGGAAGCTTAGTTTACATGGATGAGTATATCGGTGAACGACGTATTCAAATGACAGGCCGCATCATGGAATTGGTCTCCGGAAGGCGATTGGTCATGCAGGTTAAGCGACGGGTGATGCTGCCGGTCTGGCTTAAGCTAACTTTAAAGGACGATGAAACAGGCGTTCTTATAACCCATTCCATAGAAGCAGGGTATAAGGGGCTGGGGTCATTGCTCGATCCGATATTTCGTCTCTTGTTTTCGAAGGCGTACGCTGAAGCGTTGGACGATCATGTTCGCAAAGAGTTTCCAATGCTCCGCAATCTTATTTCTGAAAACAAGCGAGAGCTTCACGCTCAAACGTGACGTCCTAACGGCCAGCCAATCTGCGCCACTACTCCTCCGCCTCGCACTCGCCTTCATAGGCGACGCTGACGCCTTTGCTCGCGGCGGAGCAGGTATTGCCGTAGGTTTTGCCGTCACAGCCGCAGACGGGCCTGTATTCCATCGTGCAGATTTCCGGCTTTTCGGTGCAGACGCCCGCATAGTCGGCGACCTCGGCGCAAACGCCGGGCTCTGATTTGCAATAGGCGCCTTTGGCCTTGCACTCAAAGCCCGCAATGCCGCCGCACATGCCGCCTAGCTCGCCGATGGCGGGCTGGTCTTCCCCCGCCGCGCCGTTCTCCGTTCCGCCGCCCGGCGCGCCGGGCGTATCCTCCGCATGCGGCGCGCAAGACGCCATGAACAAGGAAAGGACCAAAGCGGGGAACGCTCGCATCTTAGCCTCCGTTTGCCTGCATTTGCGATTGCATATAGCGCTCAACGCCGACCTTCTCGATCAGCTCAAGCTGGGTTTCGAGGAAATCAATATGTTCTTCTTCGGACTCCAGAATGCGCGCGAGGATTTCGCGGCTCACGAAGTCACGCGCTTCTTCGCAATATTGGATCGCGTCCAGATAGAGCGGATGGGCGTTATGTTCCGCCTTGAGATCCGCCTGAAGACATTCCGTCACGGTCTCGCCGATATAGACCTTGTTGAGGTCCTGGACGTTAGGCAAGCCTTCAAGATAAAGGATCCGCTCGATCAATTCGTCCGCATGCTTCATTTCGTCGATCGATTCGTCATATTCGATCTTCGCGAGGCGCTCAAAACCCCAATTTTTATACATGCGCGCATGAAGGAAATACTGGTTGACCGTCGTCAGCTCCAGCTTCAGCGCCTTGTTGAGATGTTCAATGACCTTTGGGTCGCCTTTCATGGGGATGTTCTCCGTTTGGATTCGTCCCGTCCAAAATAAAGCAACGCGCGCGCGGTCCAAGGCTTATCTTTGCAAGCGACTCTCAGTTGCGCGACTACTTGCGAGCGAAAATCATCGTGGCGGCGCGGCCTGGTTTTGAGGCTCTTTACGCGACCTATTCAGCGGCGAGCGTTTGTGGGCCGTTTTCGAGGTCGCGGGCGTCTTCAATCATCTGCGCCACGTCCGGCAGGCACTTGCCGCATTGAGGGCGGCGGCCGCAACGGCGAAAGACATCGGCGACCGTGCGCGCGTCATCGCTCGCCGCCGCCAGTTCCTTGTCCTTCAACGCATTGCAAATGCAGATATACATGGACGCCTTGCTCGCCTTCGCGCGAGCGGAACGCCGCGCCATCATTGAATTAGATGGTCCAGTTAATAATGATTGTCAATTACAAAAAGCTTAACCGCCTGAAGCGCCCGTCTCGGCGGGCATATCGCCGACCGTAAGCTGCGGATCTACCAGGCGCCCGGACCATTTCATGGACCAGTGAAGATGCGGGCCCGTGACCCGGCCCGTGGCGCCGACCTGGCCGATTATATCCCCTTTTTCAATGCGTTGGCCGGGTTTTACGTCAATCTGGGAGAGGTGCATAAAGGCGCTTTCGAGCCAGTGGCCATGATCGAGAAGGATCAGCCCGCCTTCAAAATACATGTCGCCTTCCGCAAGCGTGACGACGCCCGGCGCGGGCGCGCGCACCGGCGTGCCGGTCGTCGCGGCGACATCGACGCCGGAATGCGGCCGCTTCGGCTCGCCATTCAATATCCGCTGGGACCCGAAAACGCCGCTGATCCGGCCTGTCAACGGCCAGTCAAAGCCAGCGGCCCAGCCGGCTTCGCGCTGGGTGTTTTCGCGCGCGGTTTTTTTCTTGGCGCTGTCGACGGCGATTTTGGCAAGTTGTTCTTCGGTAAAGCCGGAGACTTTTGACTGGTCTAACCCGTCAATGCGCTGCACCGGAAACTCCCGGTCTTCAATATCGACGGCGTGGCGTTCAACCGCTCCGTCGGGGAGCGTCACGACAATAAGCGATGAGAGCGCGCTGTCGCGCCCGAAGCCGACAACAAAACGCCCGTCATCGCCGACCATCACATCGTCGCCGTCAAACCGCACCTTGGCGCCCGGTTCGGTTTCGCCGAAGACGAGCCCGCCTTGTGCGAAGGACCCGCTTAAGGAAAAGCGCGACGGGGCGTCGTCGAAAACCTTCTGGCGCTCGGCAACATCGAGCATTGCTTCGGCATAGTCGGCGCGGCGAGCGCGCCTCTTTTCATCGTCTTCGGTGACGTTTGCGGTTTTGCGGTCAACCGGCAGGGCGACCGGCGCGGCCTGCGCCAATGACGTCGGCCCTGGCGCAGCCTCAACCGAAGCCGGCTCTTGCGCAGGCGCGGCGACGCAGGCGGCGGCGAAAGACAAAGCGACAAAACCAATATTACGCATCACGACTTCCCCTCATATCCGAACCCGATCATCGCCGCGGCGGCGTCGGCGTAAGGCTCCTGTTTGTCGACATTCCAATAGCGCAACAGCGTTAACGCAATGCGCTTGCCGGTAATGGCGCAGGTGACATAAGCGCCCGGCTGGACGATATAAAATTCCGCATCGCCATATTCAATCATCGCTTCTTTATTATCGCTGACGGAATCGAACGGGTTCATGGGCTGCCTTTACTCTCGTTTCATGATTTTTAGCGCGCCAGTGATCAGCTAGTCAAAAAGACCCTGCTGCCGCGGCTTTGCTTTTGATTTTACTGCGCTCTTGGCGGCGGATTTTGGCGGTTTTCCCTCGCCGGCGCCATCGAATGTGACGCCGCGCGCGCCATCGGCAAACTGGATTTCGCCATGGGCGCCGGCTGGCGCGGCCCCCGCCCGGCGGATCAGCGCGCCAGCCTCGTCGCGCACCAGCGCAAAGCCGCGCTCCAGCACCCTTGCGTAGGAGACGGTTTCCAGAACCCGCGCGGTCCCGGCAAGCGCCGTCTTGCGGTCGCGATAGATGCGCGCGGCGCGCTCAGTGATCCGCGCCCAGTTTGACGCAACTTTGTTTTCGCCCACCGCAAACCCTGCGGCGAGAAGGTTTTTATTGTGCCGGCCGCCGATGCTGGCGATCGCGGTCAGCGCATTGTCGAGGCGCGCGCGCGACGCGGCGCGCAGCCGGTCCGAGGCGCGATCAACCCGCTGGCCGGCGGCGCCCAGAACATCTTCCGGCCGCCCGAGCCCGCGTGCAGCGGAAAGGAGACCGACGCGCCGCGTTTCGAACGCCCGCATCGACGCGCTTGTGATCCGGCGCTCCTTATTGAGCACCTCCGACAACAGATCGGCGCGCACCGGCACGGCCATTTCCGCCGCCGCGCTCGGCGTCGGCGCCCGGCGGTCGGCGACATAATCGATCAGCGTCGTGTCGGTTTCATGCCCAACCGCCGAAATCAACGGGATCTCGCTCGCCGCCGCCGCGCGCGCCACAACCTCCTCGTTGAAACACCATAAATCTTCGAGCGACCCGCCGCCCCGGGCGACGATTAAAACATCCGGACGCGGAATATCACCGCCGGGCGCCAGCGCATTAAAGCCTTCAATCGCCGCGGCGATCTTTTCTTCCGCGCCGCGCCCCTGCACCAGCGTCGGCCAGACGATGACGTGACGGGGGAAGCGCTCGCGCAGGCGATGGAGGATATCGCGGATCACCGCGCCCGATGGCGACGTCACGACGCCGATGACTTTCGGCAGAAACGGGATCGGCTGTTTGCGTTCATCTGCGAACAGGCCTTCGGCGGCCAGCTTCTTTTTGCGTTCTTCAAACAGCGCCATCAGGGCGCCGACGCCGGCGGGTTCCAGCGAGTCTATAATGAGCTGATAGCGTGACTGGCCCGGGAAGGTTGTCATACGGCCAGAGGCGATGACTTCCATCCCCTGTTCCGGCTTGATCGCGAGGCGCGCGGCCATGCCTTTCCACATCACGCTGGAGATGACAGCTTTTTCATCTTTGAGATCGAGATAGACATGGCCCGAAGCGGCGCGGGTGACACGCCCCAATTCCCCGCGCACGCGCACAAACCCGAAATTGTCTTCAATCGCCCGTTTTACCGCTCCGGAAAGCTCCGAGACGCTATATTCATGGACATTGCCGATTTTTGATTCCACCATAGGCAGGCATAAAGCACACTTTGCGGGCGTGTATAAGCGGGCGGCCATGATCAGGCCGGTTCGCCTATTTTGGGCGGGTAGGCCCTAACTAAAGTAAGTACCAATAGGTGATGGCCGCGCGTATCGCGGCCGACCGGCGCCCATCATTCGATGGACGCCTGTAATCCAAACCTTGTCGGGGAGAGACAAAATGAAATTGAAATTGCTATTGGGCGCCGCGGCCGGCGCGATGGTTTTGGGCGGCGTCACGATGACGGTTGCGCCGAGCCTTAATGACGAGGCCCGCGCGCCGTTCATGCATCCATTGATGATCGTCCGCTCGCTATGCGGCAAAGGCGGCGACGAACTCGCCAAACGCCGCGCCTTCTTTGTACGCGCCGCAAGAGCCTATGCAGAGACGACCGACGAAACCGCGTCCGGCGTGGACACGTTGCGCCCTTCGCTCGGCGAGATCAGCTATGAGATTTCAACCAATGATCCCGAAGCGCAGGCCTGGTTCAATCAAGGGCTCGCCTTCAGCTATAATTTCAACCACGAAGAAGCGATCAAATCCTTCCGCCGCGCGCAATCGATTGATCCTGAATGCGCCATGTGTTTCTGGGCCGAGGCGTTCGCGCTTGGACCAAACATCAACGCTCCGATGGGCGACGAAGCGGTTGCACCGGCTTTTGCAGCCATCGAAAAGGCGCTCGCCCGCCGCGAGCATGCGAGCGAGAAAGAACAAGCGCTGATCAACGCGCTTGGCTATCGCTATGAAGCCAAACCGATCGCCGACCGGTCGAAGCTCGACAATGCGTTTGCCGACGCCATGGACGACGTCGCCAATCAGTATCCTGATGATGACTTTGTCGCGGCGCTGGCGGCGGAAGCGAATATGGACACGCAACCCTGGGATTACTGGGCCGATGGCGGACGCGTCGCCAAGGGGCGCACGGCCCGCACCGTATCGCTCTTGGATAGCGTCCTTGCGCGCAATCCGAATCACACAGCAGCGATCCATCTTTACATTCATATTACGGAAGCGTCGGGCGATCCCTACCGCGCGACCGGTCACGCCGACAGATTGGCCGCACTGACGCCAGGTCTCGGCCATCTGATCCACATGCCGTCGCACACCTATTATCGCATCGGCCGGTTCAAACAATCGCTCGACCATAACATCGTCGCCGTCGATGCGGACGCCGCTTATCTTGAGACGGCGGACGCCAGCATTCTTTATGAATATGGCTATTACACGCACAACATTCATTTCGCGATGACGTCGGCGCAGATGGCTGGCGATGCGCAAACCGCGCTCGCCATGGCGGCGCGTCTTGATGAAAAACTCCCGATGGACATGGCTTCCGCAGCACCCTGGGTGCAGCCGATCAAGGCGGCGCCTTATTACGCGATGGTCCAATATGGCGACCCCGCGGACATTATCGCTCTGCCCGATCCCGGCAGCGCGATGCCGTTCCTGCACGGCGCCTGGCACTATGCGCGCGGCGAAGCCTACGCCAAGCTTGGCGACGCGGAAAACGCGCGCGCCGAAGTGGCAGCCATCAGTAAAGTCATTGCTGAAAAGGATCTAAGCGATCTGACGAACGGCGGCGTGCCGGCGATCGATATTCTCAACATCGCGCGGCTCACCATCATCGCACGCATGTCCGCAGGCGAAGGCGATTTCGATACCGCCATCGAAGCGATGGAAGAAGCGGTCGCCCTGCAGGAAGGCCTCGCCTATACCGAGCCGCCTTACTGGTACTATCCGGCGAAGCAAACACTCGCGGCGATGCTGCTCCAGGCCGGCAAAGCGGAACGCGCCGAGCAGCTGTTCTTGGAATCGCTGACCGAGTCGCCCAACAATGCGTGGGTCCTCTATGGGCTCGCCGAAAGTTACAAGCAGCAGGGGGATAAGAGCGGCGCGAAATATGCGAATGCGCTCTTTAAAGAAGCCTGGCTCGGCGAGAAGAAAACCAAGCCGACTCTGGCGCAGCTTTAGGGCTGCGATAGGCGGAGGATTACCCCCCTCCGTCAGCTTCGCTGACACCTCCCCCGTAAACGGGGGAGGAATAAACCGAGTTTGACGCTTGTTCCTTCTTCCCCCGCTTGCGAGGGAAGTGGCCGCGAAGCAGTCGAAGGGGGCCTCTGAGCCGTTAGCACGCTCCGATTTCGCGGCTACAAAAACGCTGCAACCAACACGCGAGCGGCGCCCCCAAAAAATACAACCCAGAGAGGGTATTCTTCCATAAAACCTATATTTGGTGAAAGGTTATCCTCATCGATTCCGGCGGCCCTATACTGCCTTTTGACATAGATTCCAGATCCGGAATTGCGGCCAAGGGAGCAAACCAGATGCGGCTGATAAAAACATCTCGGCGAAAAGCGGCGCTGGCGGCGAACGCGGGCAAAAAATGTTGGACCAGATTCGGCTGCAGGCCCCGTGGTTACTGGGCTCACATAAAGCGCGAGGCCCCTTTTTCAGGCGCGTCAGCGGGGTTTGCGCAATAAGCCTTTGGCGCGGCGCGGGAAAACTATTGCCTATACGGAATAAAAACTACTTATTCCGTTCCGCTTCTTCGAGAGCTTTTTCGAGCTCGTCGATTTCCTTTTGGGTGAGTTCGCCGTCTTCGCGGATCGTCCAGCCGGGTTGCGGCGTCGAGGGGCCGATAGCCGGGCGGTTGCCTTCAACGCCGCCCATGATGTTGTCGTCCGAGCTCTCCGCGATAGCGCCCGCGCCGGGGACATCGCGGCGGAAGTCGCGAAGCTGTTCGATGAGGCGCTGGTCTTCGATACGGCGCGCCGCGGCTGGTCCGACAAGCTTGTCGAGGTCGGGCCCGGACTGGCCGCGTTCGCGCGCGCTTCGCAAAAGCTCGACGGCGCCGGAATAATCCTCGCCGGAATCGCCCGGTTTCCAGCCGGAGAAGAGCTCGCGCCGCCCGGCGCATTCGGCGGCCTTGTTTTCGTCCTCGAATTCTTCAGGACAGAAGATCGCGACGACGCCCGAGGTTCCCGAATCGATCGGCGCCTCGCCCAGCGGCAATTGCACCAGCGGCCGCACGAACCGGCGCCCGGAAAAAACCGGCTCCTGATCGAAGATGTCGTCATTTTGCGGCTCTTCTTCGGCTTCCTCTTCGGCGAGAAGCTCCTCTTCGGGCGGCGTTTCCGGATCCGGATCGACGCCGTCATCGCCGGTCTGGTCTTCGCCATCGGCCTCCTCCTCGCCGAGAAGTTCGTCGAGACCGGCTTCTTGCTGTTGTTCGGGCTCGACGGAGACGAGCGGCTCCGGGTCTTCCTCGGCGGGCGCTTGTTCGACCACTTCTTCTTGCGGCGCCGGCAGGGTGAGATCGTCCTCCGCCGCAGCAGCAGGATCGGGAATCAGCGGTTCGGGGTCTTCCGCCGGCGGGGCGAAGGCCGGTTCGAGATCGAGATTGAGTTCGGGCTCAGGTTCCGGCTCCTCGGCGACTTCCGGCTCGGGCTCCTCAGGTTCGGGAATGGGTTCGGGTTCCGGCTCCGGCTCAGGCTCAGGCTCCGGCTCCGGCTCCTCGATTATTTCCGGCTCCGGCTCCGGTTCGGGTTCAGGCTCTGGTTCGGGCTCTTCTTGCTCCGGAAATAGTTCCGGGTCGCGCAATTCCGGCAGTTCAAGCCGGGGAATTTCAACAAGGGTGACGCTGATTGTGTCGCTTGGCGCATTCGGGATCCAGATCCGCACCCGGGCGAAAGTAGAAAGGAGCGTTAGAAAAATGAGATTGAGTGAAATGGCGATTGCAAGCGCCGCAACCCGGCGTCGGCGGTCCTCGGCGGCAAGCAAATCAAGCAGCCGGGCGCTGGCGCGATCAAACGGGCCATATAGCCGCCGCCAGACCCGCAATGCCGGCGCGAACGGGCGAAGCAGCGCGCGGAGACCCTGCGCGTTTTGCAAGCCGTTATTTCCCGGCGGAGGATTGTCGGCGTTTTCCGTCATGCGGCCCGGCATTGATCCCTGCGCCATTGATCCCTGATATAGGGGCGCTTAAACGCGGAGAACGGATAAGTGAGGTGGGCCAAGTGAAAGTCCTGTTGATCGGCGGCGGCGGCCGGGAACATGCGCTGGGATGGAAAATCGCGCAAAGTCCCGAATTGTCCAAGCTTTATGTGGCGCCTGGCAACCCAGGTCTCAATCACATTGGCGAGGCTTTGACCATACCAGAAAATGACACGGGTGGGCTCGTATCATTTTCAAAGGAAAAAAATGTCGATCTTGTGGTCATCGGACCGGAAGCGCAGCTCGCCGCCGGGCTCGGCGACGCCCTGCGCGAGGCGGGCGTCGCTTGTTTCGGGCCCGATAAGGCCGCCGCCCAGCTCGAAACGTCGAAGAGCTTCATGAAAGAGATCTGCGCCGCCGCCGGCGCGCCAACCGCAGCCTACGGGAAATTCACCGGCGTCAGCGCGGCGAAGGCGTTTTTGCGCGAGCAAACCGCACCTTACGTGATCAAGGCGGACGGGCTCGCCGCCGGCAAGGGCGTCGTCATCGCCGAAACCCTTGATGACGCCGACGCGGCCATTGACGGCATGCTCTGCGGCAAATTCGGCGAAGCGAGCGCCGCGATCGTCATTGAGGAATTCATGCGCGGCGAAGAGGCGAGCTTTTTCGCGATCAGCGATGGCGAAACGGTTCTGCCGATGATCGCCGCGCAAGATCACAAGCGCGCCTATGACGGCGACAAGGGACCGAACACCGGCGGCATGGGCGCTTACTCCCCCGCGCCAGTTTTTACGAGCGCTGTCTATGAACGAACAATGCGCGAGATCATCGAGCCGGTGGTCGCGGAAATGACGCGGCGCGGAACGCCCTATATCGGCGTTCTCTATGCCGGGCTGATGATCGAAGACGAGCGGCCGCGTCTTGTGGAGTTCAACGCGCGGTTTGGCGATCCGGAATGCCAGATCATGATGCGGCGCTTGAAGAACGACTTGCTCCCTGTCTTGAACGCCGCCGCGCGCGGGCAGTTGGGCAATCATGAATTTCAGTGGACGGATGATGCCGCCGCACTCGTTGTGATGGCGGCTGAAGGATATCCCGGCGCATATAATAAGGGCTCGCCCATAAGCGGCGTTGAAGCCGCGAATGAATTAACCGGCGTCGTCGTCTTTCATGCCGGGACAAAGGAACGAGACGGCGCGCTCATTGCCAATGGCGGCCGTGTTTTGAATGTGACAGCGACCGGCGCCACGATCCGCGAAGCGATTGGACGCGCCTATGAGGGCGTTACTGCAATCGACTGGCCCGAAGGCTTTTACCGCCGGGACATTGGCTGGCGCGCCCTAGGGCCGGCGACTGTGGAGCAAAAAACATGAAGCCGCTCGAACAATGGCGCGCCGAGGCGGACTATTTCGATGCGAACGGCCACCGAATCGCCTGCTGGACAAGCGATAAACCCTCAAGCAACAAGCCCTGGCTCCTGCTTATCCACGGCTACCCGACATCTTCATGGGATTGGACGGCGATGTGGCCGGCGCTGGAAGAAAAATTCAACCTCGCCGCTCTCGACATGCTCGGCTTTGGCCTTTCAGACAAACCGAAATCACTCGCTTA
>Ga0209633_10004585_pt1 | contig 12379 bp, 9 predicted proteins | sample Cruoilmetagenom1_FD_187290 | JGI IMG/M metagenome (GOLD analysis project Ga0209633, IMG submission 187290) | Oil polluted marine microbial communities from Coal Oil Point, Santa Barbara, California, USA - Sample 1 (SPAdes) (version 2) | ecosystem: Environmental > Aquatic > Marine > Oil seeps ... | reverse complement strand
GTTTTGATTCCACCCATATTTCTCCACTCATTCGTTCTGCTAATCCTTTACAAATAGCCAAACCTAAACCTGTACCTCCATACAATTGATCCTTTTTTTGAACGACCTTATGAAATCTATTAAAAATGCTTTTTTGATTTTTTACAGAAATTCCTATACCAGTATCTTGAACGTAAAAATTAATTTCATCGTTGTTCATCTTATAACCAAAATCTATAGACCCTTTGTGAGTAAATTTTAAGGCATTTCCGATAAGGTTATATAGTATTTGTTTCAATTTTGAGTCATCAATAAGAATATCAGAATCTGTATTCTCCAGATCTTTTAGCAAATTTAACTTAATACCTTTTTCAGATGCTTTTAATTCAAAGAAAGATTTAATCTCATCGAGCGTTTCGTTTAAATTAACTTTTACTTCGTACAAATCAACTTGACCTGTTTCAATTCGTGATATATCTAAAATATCATTTACTATAGAAAGTAATTGATTACTGCTATTAACAATTATTTTAATATAATTCTCTAACTTTTCTTTCGTCAAGTCTTGGTTTTGCATCAACTTAGCAAACCCAACAATGCCATTCATAGGAGTGCGTATTTCGTGTGACATATTTGCTAAAAACGCCGATTTCAGTCTATCACTTTCTTCTGCTTTTTCCTTTGCCAAATGCAATTCTTGTATTGTTTGCCGTAGTTCTTCATTTATTGATTGATATTCTTCGTTTTGGTTAGCAAGTTCAATTTCAATTAGTTTACGCTCGGTAATATCCTGAAAAAATATTGCTAAACCATCTAACGAAGGAATAATATGATTTTCAAACCAACGATTCCATGGTACGTAAAAATCTTCAAAACTTATCTCTTCCTGCGTTTCAACTGCTTTATAATACTTTTTATAAAATGGTTGATCTATCCCTTCAGGGAATTCTGTCCAAATATGTTTACCAATTAAATCATCGGGTTTTTGTCCAAACATTTCACCAGCTTTTTCATTCACTGATGTATATATCCATTTGGTATCGAGAGAAACAAAACCATCGAACATATTTTTTAGTGTATTTGCTAAAAATTCATGTGCTTTAATCAATTTCTCTTCTGCTAACTTTTGTTCAGTAATATCTCGGAATTCAACTACACGAACCTTTTTTCCTTTATATGGAATCATTTTGGCTTCAAGCCTTAATGGATACTCTTTTCCATTTTTTCTAAGACCAATGGCTTCATATGGTTCCTCAAATTCAGACTTTATATTACCTATTACTCTTTCTCTAGAATCTTCAGCAATAAGTAATAAACTATCCATACCAACAAGTTCTTCATAAGAGTAACCCGAAATATCCGATAAGCCCTGATTACTTTCTATGATTACTCCTTTATCATGAATCGTTATCCCACCAAAAGATGCATTATGCAATGCTTCAAATCTTGTTTTACTTTCTTCAATTTCTTCTTTTGCAAGAATAAGTTCCTCATTTGTTTGAGTTAACTCTACATTAAGCGTTTCGTATTCTTCATTTATTGCAAGATACTCTTCGTTCTTTTCTTTTAATTTCAAATTATTTTCTTCGAGCTCAGCAGTTCTTATCTTCACTTTTTCGTCTAAATCAACATTTAGAGTATTTAATTCAACATTAGCATCTTCTATTTGCTCGTATGCACTTTTTAATTCAGAAGCAGTAATTAATAATAAATCTACCTCAGAAGCAGGATGTATATCGTTTATTAAATCACTTTCGTCTGTATATAATCCTCTTACATCTGTAATAAACTTTTTTATTGGACTTAAAATACTAGTGGAAACAACTATAATAATTAAAACGCTTAAAGCCAGAAATAACACAATGAGAAATAAAATGGTGCTAAATGTTCTTTTATATGTTTTTTCCGATTCTGCTTCAATCTTATCGGCATTAGATGTAGCAAAATCAGACATCACTTTTGTTTTTGCTAATAATAAGTGCATGTGTTTTGCTCCTTTTGTATTTATAAGATGAGCTGCTTCTTTATCTTTACCTGCAAACTTTAATGCTGCAACTTCTTTTCTAATCTTTTCTGATTCTTTAAAACACGCATATGCATCTTCAACATTGCTTAAATCTCCTTTAAACCTTTCAAAAACAATTTTAAATTCAACTTGAGCTTTTTCTATAAAACTATTAGCCTCTAATATAATACTGTCGATTTCCTGTTTATTTGTAGCAGAAACAAGATCTGTCATCGATCGCTGCATACCGTAAATAGAAATATTAATATCCCTAACAGCATTACCCACCCTTAATGGATGTTTATAAATTAATTCCGTTTTATCTTGCAAACTCTCAAGATTTACAATACCAATTATACTTATAGCAACAAAAGAAAATATAACAAATGTAAAGCCTAAGTACAGTTTTGTTTGGAAACGAAAATTTTTAAAATTCATATAATCTTTTAATTATAAAAAATATTCTACAATGTACCTATAATATAGGATTTATCAAAATGTTAAACATCAATGGTTTTGTAAAAATATATTTAAGAATCACTCGTATATAAAGAAATAAATTACGCTCACCTTTAATTTCAAAATCAAATAAATGAGTGATTCATATCCTATGATAATTATGATTCTAATGGCAATTTAATTGTAACTCTGGTTCCTTTTCCAACACTTGATTTAAAATCTAGGCTTCCTCTATGCTCTTCCAAAATATTATATGTAATTGATAAGCCCAAGCCCGTTCCTTTACCTGGTTCTTTAGTAGTAAAAAATGGATCCATAATCTTTGGTAAGTTTTCATTGGCAATACCCGAACCTGTATCCGTAATTGTTACAACTAAATTTGATTCCACAGCCCTTGTATTAACGCTTATAACACCTTTATTTTTTATTGCATGTACAGCATTCGACAAAATATTTAACAAAGCCTGATGTAGTTTTCCTTCGTTGCCAATTAATTTATGTGATTCTGTAGTATAATTTTTTTCTATTTCGATTCTATTAACCGTTTGATTACGAAGTATTACAAGACAATTCTCAATAATAGAATGCATATCACATTCTTCTTTTTTTAAATCGTTTTTACGACTATAATGATTCAGGCTTGTAACTATATTAGCAGCTCTTATAATTCCAGTATTAATTCCATTAATTAATGGAGCTAATTCTTCACTATGATTTGACAAATTTTCTTCGAGATATTGTTCTATTCCAAAAATACCTCCCTGAATAAAATTCAGTGGATTATTTATTTCATGTGCAATACCCGATGCCAAAACTCCAAGCGAAGCCATTTTTTCAGACTGAATTAGTTGTTTTTGTGTCTTTTGTAAGTTTAATAAAACAACTTCAAGCTCTTCTCGTTGATTATGTAATTCTTCATTAGTAGATAATAGTTCTTCATTGGAAGTAGCCAACTCTTCCGTTCGCTCCTTAACCAAAAATTCAAGATGTTGGCGATATTTTGCAAGCTCCTGTTCAATCTTCTTTTTCTCTGTTATATCAATCATACTTCCTATAGATCCTATAACTTTACCATTAGAATCTTTAATTGGTGCCCCACTAATAAGAAAATCAACTTTAGTTCCATATTTTGCTATAAAACTTGTTTCATATTGGCTAATAATGTTTTTTGTTCGTTCTTGATTTGCCTTTATTATTTTATCATGATTATTAGGGTCAAGTAACTTTTTATAGCCAATTTCTCCAATAATATCTTCTTCAGTATAACCAAGTATTTCTGTGAATTTCTTATTTACATACTGAACTTTATCATCGTTGTCAACCATCATTATTACCTCATTCATGCTCTCCATGAGTGTTCTGTATTTTTGTTCACTTTCCTTTAATAACTGTTCGGTTATTTTTCTATCTGTAATATCGGCCATTGCCAAAATAAATCCAAGAGCCTTTCCATCTGAATTAATCATTGGTGATGCACTTACCAAAAAAGATATTTTCTTTCCTTTGTTTGATGCAAATGAAAGTTCATATGGATCAACAATACTTCTACTCCTTTTCTCACTAGCATTATTTATAACATCCAAGTCACTTTTATCAAATAAAAGTTTAAATCCTACTTCTCCAATTACTTCATCAGGCAAATAACCAAGTTTATCAGTAAAATTTTTATTTACATATTGAATTCGATCCTCACCATCAATCATCATAACAACCTCATTCATATTTTCCATGAGTGTTCGATACTTTTCTTCGCTTTCGGTTAAGGCTTTTTCTGCTAATTTTCGTTCTGTAATATTCTCAACAAATCCCTCGTAGAATATTGTTTTCCCATTATTATCTCTTACAGCACGGGTATTTATTTTAACAAGAATAGAATCACTATCTTTCTTTTTCCATTCTGACTCAAAATCAGTTACATAACCTTGTTTTTCAATTAAGTTAACAAAGGATTCTCGTGATGAATTAACATATGCATCTTCATCGTTTGTATTTCGTTTTGAAAGCTCTTCCAACGAATCAAATCCAAGCATTCTAACCAAAGCAGGATTCGACTGTAAAATATTGCCTTCGGGAGTAGTCTGATAAATACCTATTTGAGCATTTTCAAATAAAGTACGATACTTTTCCTCATTTTCTTTTAACTGTTTTTCTGCTTTTTTACGTTCAGTTATATCAACTAAAGAAAATTGTAAATATTTATTATTCTCTGATTGTATTGATAGCAAATGAACTTCTGCGTCCCAAAATTCACCATTAGGACGACAGTGAAGCCATTCAAAAGTAACACTACCATCTATCAATGCCTTATCAATATAAAACTTAGCTTTTTGAGATGAAAGTATACCATCGTACTGATATGGTCCAGAAACATCCAAAGGAGTTTTGCCAAGAGATGCATCTAATGATACAAAGCCATATATCTTTATTGCAGCAGGATTAATATCTGTAAATTCATAAGAATCTGTATTCATAACTACAATAGGAATATCAGAATTCTCAAAAACCTTACGCCTAATAAACTCACTCTGCTCTAGTGCCTTTTCCGCTTCCTTTCTTTCTCTATTATCAAACTCATCTTTTTCAAGAGATCTCTCATTGATTCTAAATATATGATATCCAACTATACCCGAAAAAGCAATTGCAATTGAAGTATCAATTATTAAATCTATTGCCGCGGCATCAGAAATTGAAAATCGCTCTTTGCTTGTATAAACAAAAATGATTAATGTTATTAGATTAGCAAAAGAATAAAACAGCATAGTATATTTATACTTTACCGTAAGCAAAGGAATAAAATTTAGAAGGGCAATAATTAAAACCAATGTATCTAATCTTGCAATAATATCTCCAACATCGGTCCATATTGTATACCAAATTAAAATTGATGATAAAAGAACCATTAGGTGTGATGCAAAACTAAATCTCCCTTTTATTAGCAGTACAAAGCAAGTAAGAAATAGAACGGTTGACAATGCCATAGGAATTATTATGGGCAAATATATGCCTTCATAATATTGACTTCTTAATTGTATAAATATTGAAGAAAGGGTCAAAAATACGATTCCAATAATAGCAGCAATAATAAGGTAATATACAAACTGTGCTTTTTGTTGAGTTGAATAGTCTTTATTACTATAAATATTTAATAGTTTTGGATAATGTATTTTATTCCCTGACATTGTTTAAGGCAATTAGGTTGAATATTTTTAATAATCAATACTAATGCTTATAAATTTAAATAATGTTTTACGATTTCACAATTTATGTTCATTAAAATTAAAAAGGGCAACTATAAATAGTTACCCTTCTTAGTATTATTTCTTAAAATACTAGATTTTCTTTTTTATATCGTCCCAAGTTTCATTGGTCATTTTTGATCCTATTACTTCAATAACTTTACCAGCACACAAAGAACCAATTTTTCCGCATTCGTCTAAAGGTTTTTTATTTATTAAACCATATAAAAATCCTGATGCGAATAAATCTCCCGCTCCTGTTGTATCAATCGGATTAACTTTAATTGGATCAATGCAATATACTGTACCTTCACTTTTTACCAAGGATCCTTTTGCTCCAATTTTCACAACTGCTATTTCGCATTGTTCTGCTAGTTCGTTTAAAGAATCTTCTGGCTCTTTTCCTGTAAAAGCTTTTGATTCTTCTTCGTTAGCAAAAATAATATCAACATAATTTTTAACGTAATCTTTTAAAAATTCGTGATTATCTTCAACTACATTAAAGCTAGCCATATCAATAGATATTTTCATATTATTAGCCTTTGCTAATTGTGCTGCTTTTAACATAAGTGCATGGTTCTGCACTAAATAACCCTCAATATGTAAAATTTTATAATCCTTAAATTGATCTGCTTGTAAATCAGAATCAGATAATTCTATTGCAGCTCCTAAATATGTTGCAAAAGTTCGTTCAGAATCTGGAGAAATAAGAGCTATCGCTCTACCAGTATCAGTATTTGTTTTTAACATGAGTGGCTCAATCCCATTCGCTTTCATATCCTTACTAAAGAACTCACCAAACGAATCGTTTCCTACTTTTCCAATATAACCTGTTGGTGCTCCTAAGCTTGCTAATCCATGAATAGTATTTGCTGCCGAACCACCTGAAGATTGTAACTTTTCAAAATTTATTGTTTCACTATCAATTTCATCTGCAAATTTTCTTTCTGAAAGTTGCATACTGCCCTTTATTAAAGAAAACTTGTCTAATGTTGAATCATCTGGTAGTTTGGTCATAATATCAACCAAAGCATTTCCTATTCCTAATACTTTATCCATCTATTTAAATATTTAATTCTTAATTCGATGCAAAAATACTAAGATTATTTTAAATGCTCGATTAATCTTACCATACTAATTTGAAAGATTATATTTTTATTTCTTAAATAGAGTTCTTAATATCAATCCAATTGATATTCCTAATGCTAGAATCATCCAGAATCCGGCTTCATCTGGTTTGCTACTAATATGATCATTAAAAACTACAAACATTGCGGCTGTTATTACCAAAGGCATAAATACAATTCCTTTTTTTCCACGTTTCGTCATAACTTTTTTTATTAAAAATAGATTTAACTGATTAAAGATACAATTATTTCTATTTAATATAAATCCTAATTGTTAGTTAGTGAGTAGCTTATCTTTTTTGTTACAAAATAAACCCAAAATATTTTGGTTTATTTTGTAAACTACTTTATATTTGCAATGTGTTTAATTAATAATTAAAAAATATGGAACCAAATGAAAAAGTATTAAAACCTGAAGAGAGTCTTCAGATAATTGAAAAAATGATCCAACGCACTAAAGGAAATCTTCATGATAACAGCTTCTATTTTTTACTTTGGGGATGGATAGTACTTATAGGTATTATAGGAAATACAATTCTTGCAAACTTTACGAACTTTTCTAAACCTTATTTATCATGGTTAGTAATATTTATTGGAATGATTATCAATATAATTTATTCCTTGCGCAAAGGTAAAAAAAATAATCCTTTAACGCATTTGGGGAAAGTTAACTTTATGGTTTGGATAGCTTTTCTCGTGAGCTATACTATTACTTTAGTATTTATGGCTAAATTGAATTATAATATAGTACCAATTATCTTTCTTTTAACAGGAAATGCTACTTTTCTTACTGGTATTGTTATAAAATTTAAACCTGTAATTTGGGGTGGAATTATTTTTTGGCTTGGTGCAATTGGTTTATTTACTCTACCTGGAAATTTAGTTATTTTTGTAGCTCCACTTGCGATTATCTTAGGATATTTAGTTCCCGGGTATTTATTAAAATTTCAAAATAAAAAAAATGCTTAAGAAACTGGATCCTTTATTACATTCAGAGTTGCGTTTAGCAATAATGTCTCTCCTTGTTTCTCTTGATAAAACACAATTTACGTATATCAAAGAACAAACAGAAGCAACGGCTGGAAATCTAAGTGTTCAGATAAGCAAACTTGAAAAGGCTGAATATATTAAGGTCGAAAAAGAATTTAAGGGTAAAATGCCACAAACAACATGTAGCATTACAAAAATAGGCCGACAAGCATTTGAACAGTACGTTAATGATTTAAAAGAATACTTGAATCTTTAGTTTGTATCTAAGCAACAAATACAAAAAAGCCGATATCTTCATAATATCGGCTTTCATATTTTATGCGAAGTAATTACAGTAACTCATTCAGTTTAGCAGTCACATTCTTTTCAATTCTTTCAGCTACTTCACTTGCTTCAGCCTTAATAAATTTATCTCCGGTAATACTTTCATAAAGTTCTATGTAACGATCTGAAACCTGACCTACAAATTCATCCTTCATTTCAGGGACTTTTTGTCCTTTTTCTCCTTGAAATCCATTAGCCATTAGCCACTCACGAACAAATTCTTTCGATAATTGTTTTTGGTTTTCTCCGGCAGCAAATCTTTCTTCATAACCTTCTTTATAAAAATATCTTGAAGAGTCCGGGGTGTGAATTTCGTCAATTAAGTATATTTTACCATCTTTTTTACCAAACTCATATTTAGTATCAACCAAAATAAGCCCCATTTCATCAGCTATTTCATTTCCTCTTTTAAATAGTTCTAGGGATATTCTTTCCAATTCTTTATACTCGTCTTCAGAAACTAAACCTTGAGCAATAATTTCTTCTCTTGAAATATTTTCATCATGCGCACCTTGCTCGGCTTTTGTTGTTGGAGTTAATATTGGTTCTGAAAATCTTTCGTGCTCTTTCATTCCATCAGGAATTGAAACACCACAAATACTTCTATTTCCCTTTTTATATTCTCTCCAAGAACTTCCTGTTAAAAATCCTCTAACAATCATTTCTATTGGGTAAGTTTCTACAAAATGACCAATAGTAACCATTGGATCTGGAACTGTAATCTTCCAGTTTGGAACAATATCAGAAGTTGCATCCAAAAATTTATCGGCAATTTGATTTAAAACCTGCCCCTTATAAGGAATTCCCTTTGGTAAAACCACATCAAATGCAGAAATCCTGTCGCTAACGATCATTACAAGATACTCATCGTTAATGTTATAAACATCACGAACTTTTCCATGATATACATCTTTTTGTTTTGGAAAATTAAATTCGGTTTTTACTACTGCTTGTGCCATAATTTAGTTAAAAGTTAATTTTATCAAGTTATCAGCTATTTGCATTTAGCTTTCAGCATTTTTTATTAATCAATAGTCATTTTTCGCATCAAAAATTCGCATTCTTAGTAATTAATTATCTTCTTTTTCTTTATCTAATGTATCGTATGCTTTTACAATATATTTAACCAAGTGATGTCGGATAATATCACGTTCATCAAACTCAACAATTGAAACGCCTTTTATTCCTTTAAGAATTTTCATTGCTTGCAACAAACCCGAAGTGTGCTTAGGTCGAAGATCAATTTGAGTTGTATCTCCTGTAACAATAAAATTTGCATTTTTTCCCATTCGGGTTAAAAACATTTTTAATTGATTTACCGTTGTATTTTGTGCTTCGTCGAGTATTACAAATGCATTATCGAGAGTTCGCCCACGCATGTATGCTAAAGGTGCTATTTCAATGGTCCCATCTTCTAAATATTCAGCTATCTTTCGAGGATGAATCATATCCATTAAAGCGTCGTACAAAGGTCGCAAGTATGGATCTAACTTTTCTTTTAAATCTCCCGGTAAAAATCCAAGCTTTTCTCCAGCTTCTACTGCCGGACGCGTTAAAATAATTCTCTTTACTTCTTTATTTTTAAAAGCACGAACAGCCAAAGCTATTGCGGTATATGTTTTTCCGGAACCTGCGGGACCTATTGCAAATAGTAAATCATTTGTATCATAATCATTAACCAATTTTTGCTGATTTATTGTACGAGCCTTAATTGCTTTTGCATCGTTACTATAAATTAATGCATCGTCGTTTTGTTCTCTTCGTCGTAAAAGATTTTCCCCTTCTCCTTTAACCAAGTACTCAAACTCTTCGTTTGAAAGCTTTTTAAACTTTAAATAAAACTCTATAAGTAATTCTATTTTATCTTCAAATTCACTTATTAAGTTCTCTTCACCTCTAACTTTAATTTCATCGCCACGTGCAATAATTTTTAATTTAGGATAATGAGATTTTAGAATATCTAATTTGACATTTTTTACACCATATACATTAATAGGATCAACTCCTTCGAGATATATTACTTTTTCTATCATATAACTATTTCACATCAAAGCTAAAACCAAACTGTATTCATCTAAATATCAGAATACAAAGGTAAAACATAAAGATTTTAGAATCATCGAAAATACTAAAAATTATTTTCCTTAATTTTCTTTTAAAATCAGAGTTACCAAAAAGTTTTAAACATTCCATTTAAAGCATACACTCATATTTTATTATTTTGAGATTAAATCTGATTTACTTTTTATTATTATCATTAATAATCCGTTAAATTTGTATCTTTAAATTTGATCTAAGTAAGATTTATTCAGTTTATGCCCATTATTACATTAACAACAGATTGGAATACCGACGATTACTATATTGGTGCTGTAAAAGGTTCAATATATAGCAATTGTCTAAATGCCAATATTGTTGATATTTCGCATAAAATAAAACCATTTAATATTTTTCAAGCGGCATTTGTTTTAAAAAATAGCTATCCATTATTTCCAAAAGGATCGGTTCATGTTATTGGTGTTAAATCTGATATTTCAAAAGAAAATAAATACCTTGCAGCAGAATTTAACGATCATTATTTTTTAAGTGCCGATAATGGAATTTTTAGTTTACTTTTTAAAGATAATGATAAAGTAAGTTATTATGAAATCGAAAATACTGAACCTACAACCTTTCCAACACTCAACATATTTAGTAAATTGGCTTGTAAAATTATTAATGGAACCGACATTAAATCTATAGGTAGCAAAAGGGACTCCATAGTGAGACGTGTACCTTTACGTGCTACCATCGAAGACAATGTGGTTATTGGAAGTATTGTATATATTGATTCGTTTCAGAATGCAATTACAAATATTTCGAAAGATATATTCGATCGAGTAGGAAAAGGAAAAGCTTTCAAAATTTTTGTTCAAAGTAATCATTACACTATATCAAAAATTAACAGTTCATATCAAGAAACTTCGATTGGAGAACTGCTTGCAATATTTAACTCCATAAATTTATTAGAGATCGCTATTAATGGTGGAAATGCAGCGGAATTATTAAATCTTGATACAAACTCGTCGGTTAGAATAAAATTTAAGTAATACCGCAATTAGATGTTTGTGCTTTTTTAAAAACAGATTGTATATATTAAGTACTTGAATTGAAAACAATAACAAATACATTTAATAAAAAATAATAGCTAAAGGCTAATGTCCAAAAGCATTTATATCATAAATAAAATGAAAAAAGAATTAGAAGCATTTGATCGTTTATTAGAAATAATGAACGAACTACGAGAAAAATGTCCGTGGGATAAAAAGCAAACAATAGAAAGCTTAAGAACATTAACAATTGAAGAAACTTACGAACTTGCCGATGCAATAATAAAAAACGATTTACCGGAAATAAAAAAGGAATTAGGGGATTTATTGCTTCATATTGTTTTTTATGCAAAAATTGGTTCAGAAATAAATGAGTTTGATATAACAGATGTTATTAATGGTATAAATAACAAATTAGTTCATCGACATCCGCATGTTTTTGGAAATGTAAAAGTTACAGATAGTAGAGCTGTTGAAGAGAATTGGGAATCTATCAAACTAGAGGAAAAAGATAGAGATAATTCTGTTTTATCTGGAGTTCCTGATTCATTACCTGCATTGGTAAAAGCAAACCGTGTACAGCAGAAAGTTCGTGGTGTGGGTTTCGATTGGGAAGAAAGAAGTCAGATTTGGGACAAAGTAAACGAGGAGCTTAACGAACTTAAAGATGAGATCGAAATAAATGATCAAGAAAAAATTGAAGCTGAATTTGGGGATTTATTCTTTTCGCTTATTAATGCAGCTCGACTTTATGATATTGACCCCGAAACTGCTTTAGAAAGAACAAATAAAAAATTTATTAAACGATTTAACTTTCTTGAAGATCAAACTCTAAAAAAAGGGATATCATTAAAAAATATGTCTCTTAACGAAATGAATGTAATTTGGGAAAAAGCAAAACAGTTTGATTAACTCCAAAAGTAAACTACCTCCACCAAAGGTGGTGGCTTTTTTAAACAGTTAACGCTAAAAGCGTTCATAATATTACAAATAAGTTCTAATCAACTTTGAAAACATAACGAAAAATAGATTCCCACTTTCGTGGGAATGACAAAGCCAACATACATTACCACCACCAAAGGCGATGGTTTTTAATTGAAAATAAAAAACCCGCCTAATAGCGGGTTTCATTTTGATATCTATATCAGATTACTCTTCCGTTTAATCTTC
>Ga0209633_10004584_pt1 | contig 12379 bp, 6 predicted proteins | sample Cruoilmetagenom1_FD_187290 | JGI IMG/M metagenome (GOLD analysis project Ga0209633, IMG submission 187290) | Oil polluted marine microbial communities from Coal Oil Point, Santa Barbara, California, USA - Sample 1 (SPAdes) (version 2) | ecosystem: Environmental > Aquatic > Marine > Oil seeps ... | reverse complement strand
TCTAGAGAAGGTAAAAATACAAAAGGTATTAAAAGTGCCAATTATCAAAAGAGGAAGAAAAAAAGTGTTTTTTAGGAGCTTGTAAATGCTTTAGTTATGGGCTTTATTGCTTAACTTAACGGCATTGGGGGACAGGATACTAATTAATTGCAAAATGTAATATTTTCAACTAAGTAAATTTTATTATAGTATCATTTTTTAATACCTAAATATAGGAGATTAAAAATGGCAAGAATAAGAAGAATAGTAATACCATAACATTAAAGTACGATATCTTTGGTAATAAGATATATCAAGATGATCCAGATATGGGGATATGGAGTTATGAATACGATGCTTTAGGACAACTAGTAAAACAAACCGATGCAAATGGGCAAATCACAACTATAACTTATGATACCTTAGGTCGTGTAACAGAAAAAAATGAAAATGGACAAATCTCAAAATATCTCTATGATATCTCCCCAAACGCAAAAGGGAAAATATTTTCCTCATCACAAGAGGGGTATAAAAAAGAGTATTATTACGATAAGCTAAGCCGTGTAAGTAATATACTAGAATTTATAGATAATAAACAATTTAAAACAAGCTATATCTACAACAATGAAGGAAAACTTCATCAAACAATCCACCCAAATGGTTTCGTACTAGAAAATGAATACAATACCCAAGGATACCTAAGTGCTCTAAAATCCCCAATAGAACAAGATAATCTTTCAATCATAGATTTAAAAGAGAATATCCAAAAGAATCTTGATAATAAAATAAATAGTTTTAATATGATTATAGAACTTAATACTCAAATAGAACTCTATAGAACTAAAGCTCTACAAATATTAGAATTAGCAAAACAGTATAAGGGTGTAGATAGTGCTATATATGAACAGCTAAATAAAACAGCAGCATATCTTATAGAAACCTCACTAGATTTGCGAAAACGAGCCCTCTTTTAAATCCCTTTAATAAAGGGATTTGTCTATGTTGTCTCTTTTTTGACATTGTAGTGGCCGTTGGTTCAAATCCAATCTCGAACACCATATTTCTTACAAATAAAATACTAAAGTTACAATCCAAGTTATTTGTCTTCTAAAGAAAATTAAAAAATATTTTTAATTATATAGGAAAATTTACTTTATATAAGTATGGGTGCAGTAACAAAGACACTTTTTTGAAAACCTTACAAATTTCAAAGTGTGATTTTATCTCATTTAGCTGCACCTTAAAAGAGTTCTTTTGACTATCTTTAAAGAAGTAAAAATGATACAAAAACTATATCACACATCTTGTCACAAATATTATTTATGACCTAAAAATGCTTTTTTGAAGAATGGGGATACTTGTGATAAATCCCATGAAACAATTAAACAAGGAACAGTAAAAGTACCATATGAGTCTAATTCTTGTAATAATTTTACTCCCCCAAGTTTTGAATATAATTTATAATGTTCTTCTTTTATACCAAATAAGCTAATATCTAATTTATTGTTATTAAAAATATTATGAAGACCATTTAATAAGTATTTAAATTCTAAACTTAAACCTTTTGTTTCTTTATAAATTGTTAATCTTGATACCTCACAAATGCTTGTATACTTACTCCTCATTTCATCAAAAGGAAATTGACTTTCTGATGGTAGTTTATAAGGGGAATCAAATATTACCCTAATAGTGCCAGTAACCATATTATCTGACTTATAAAATAAAATAGCAGAGTTACTATCATACTTATCAAAATTTAGCCCCTCTATAGTATCTGGGAACTCCTCTTGGTAGTTAATAGAAGTGAATACACTGCTTCGTAGTTTAAATACATCGATAAGATTCTCAGCAGTTTTAGCTAAATATAGATTTCTGTTTTCATTTGGGAAATTTAGGTTTTTATTGAAACTTATAGCTTCATCTATAGTCTTTTCTAAAAATAGTCTTTGTTTAAAAAGCTCTAGTGCTTGATGTTGCTGTTGGTTAAAACTTTCTGGCATATAGCTTAGTTTTTTACTTATATTTTCTTCTACAAGTTGTTGTAGTGCCATTAGCGATTCATTTTTGTTTATATTGAAAGTTGTCATTTTATATCCTTTTAAATTATTGTTTTGATTATGTTTTTGTGTATAAATTTAAATAGATATTATGATTAATGAAAAGTAGATAAAACACCTAAAAAGTTTTAGGTAGGTGTTGTTTTGTATAGATATATATTTTGCCAAGGGGTATCCCTTATGCAATTAAAAGTATGGTATTTAGAGTATGAGTGGAAAAATAATTTAGGCTAAAGATATAGTAGATATATCTTATTTTGGTCGTTTTAGACTGTATCCATATCCATAGGTTACTTCTATGATGTCGTTTCCCAGTTTTCCCTTTATACGATATACCAAAGTTCGCAAGGCACTTTTTGATGGTTTATGCCCATCCCAAATAGCATATTCAAGATCATCTATTTGTACTTTTGTATAGTTTGCATCAATAAGTATAGATAAAAGTTCTATCTCTTTTGCCCCTAGTTTTATAAAGTTGTTATTGTAATACAAGTTTTTTTCACTAGTATCAAAATAAAAATCCTCTCCCAAGTAGTGATAGTCAGGATTGATCTCTTTTGGTGGTGTCATACTTAGCTTATAAATTGCAAGTTGTATATTTGTCTTAAGATCTTCTGGTTTAAAAGGCTTGACTATATATCCAATTGGATTTGTGGAAAATGCTCTTTGCATCATATTATCATCTGAAAAAGCTGTTATATAAACTATAGGAATATTTTTTGTTTTTTGTATCTCTTTTACTATTGCTATACCATCTTGATTTTTACCAAGAGCTATATCCATCAAAATAATATCAGGTTCATTTTGCTCAATAGAATTTAACACTTTATTTTGAGTAAAGACTATATCTGTTACTTCACAATTTAACTTTTGAATTTGTATTTTAATATCCATAGCTGGAACTGTTTCATCCTCAACTATTAAGATTTTAGTTTTCTTCATCCTCTTCTCTCCATTTGATTATTGTTTCTACTCCATTTTGTGTATCAATAGTAATACTACCTTGAAGTTTTGATTCAGTTAGTGTAGTAACTAGTATAAGTCCAAATGACTTTTTAACTTCTTCTTGATCATATCCAACTCCATTATCTTTTACTATTAGGGTGTATCTATCTTCAAACTTTGATAAAGTTATATCTATACAACTATCTCTATCTTTTATCTTTTTATCTTTAAAAGCATATTTTAAACAGTTTGTTACTAGTTCATTCAGTATTATTCCACATGATATAGCTTGTTCTGTTTGTAAATCTGTATCTATATTGTAGTGTATAGATATATCTTGTGTATATGTGTCTTGAAGTCCCTCTATAAGTGTAGTAAAGTATTCATAGGCGTTTATATAAGAAATATCTTCTTTTTGATATAAAAGCTCATGCAATTCACTCATTGCATTAAGACGGTTTTGTGTAGTTAGAAATAAAGCCTGTACTTTTTTGTCATCTATATCATTTGTTTGAAGTCTTATAAGTGATACTATCATTTGCATATTGTTTTTTACTCTATGATTTAGCTCTTGTAGTAGCAAAGTTTTTTCCTCTAAGCTTAGCTTTAGATCTTTTGTTTTTTCAAATACTTGTATCTCTAAGCGTTCATTTTCTGTTTTTTTTTGAATTATAAGTTTAGTTTTTAAAGTGTTTATCTTATCCGAGAGTGCTATTGAAAACAATAATGCTTCTAGTAGTAAAGAGAGCTCTACAATATATGGAAATGATTGGTAGATATTCAGCACACCAATACTTGACAAATACATAGATAAAATTCCAGAAATTAAAATAATCCATCCTATTAAAATAAAATAAGCCTGTCTATTCTTTTTATATGTTAAATAAATTGTCATTATTATTAAATAAACTAATACCAAAACTGCAAATATATTTCTATATTTATTAAAAATATCTGTTATTAAAAATATTATTACAGAGAATACAAATAATAAAAGTAATAGATTTAATATTCGATTCCAAATAGGATAACTTGTTAGCTGTAAGAAATTTTTGAAAAATAAAGATAAAAAGAAGATTGGTAATGCAATAAATAAAGATGCAAACTGTACTATATATCCCATAGTGACCTGATTTACTAAATATATATTTGCAATACCAACATATAAAGTATGGTGGAAAGAGATACCAAATATATAAAGCACATAAAAAAGATAACTAATATCTCTAGTAAAGAAATATACAAATAAATTATAAACAGCCAATATCAACATTGCACCAAAGAAAAGTGCTAAGGTCACTTGATGTTTTATTTCGCTTTTATAAAACTTATTGTGTTCCCAAAGGTTTAGTTTCACTATCATAGTTGTGATATAAGAAGATACTTTTAGATAGTAAATCTTTGATTGGTTAGGTTCAAGTGTGATTTTAAAGGTAGGGTTGATACTATTTCTTTTTGATGATATATTTAAAAGTCCATCTTGCACTTCTTGATGATTTTCTACATCATAAAAAACCACATCAGTAGTCATGGAGTTTCCATATTCCAAAATCTTATGGATAGTTTTATTACTACCGTTTTTCAAAGTAAATTTAATCCATACATTAAAATCAGGAGAATATCCAAAACCTAAAAGAGCTTTATCATTGGCTTTAAACTTTATATCTTTAAAAGCTATATCATTAATAGTAAGTTTTCTAGTTTTATCTATATATATTTGTGAAGATGACAATATCTCTAACTTTTGAATTTTATCATCAATTACTATTGTTGCATATAAAATATTAGCAAAAAGTAGTAGTAATATTAGTTTAAATTTTATCATTTATAAAGTCCTTTATAATTATATCTACAAATTGTCACATAAAAAGTCACATTAATTTATTGAAGTATTTTAGCAGGTAATAATAAAAGCTAAATATTACGAGTGTTATCTCTACAAATAACTATGTGTGACTTTTTATGTGACAATGTTTTGATAGACTTTCGCCTAAATTAAAAATATTAAAAAGAGGATGAACAACTTGAAGATTGATATAAAAGTGAAGTATTATATATGTTTTACACTAACATTATTATATTTAAATGCAAATACACAAATAGATAAAGCTGTAAATAGTCAAATATTATTTGAAAAACAAAAAGAACAATTTGAAAAAATAGAAGCTAATAGTAATAAAAAGATACTTTTTTATGATACAAAAAAACCACAAATTATTGATAAAAAAGGGGAAGAATGTATTAAAATAAAAGAGATCAAAGAAGATACTATTACATTACTCTCCCTAGAAGAAAAAAATAAAATTTTTCAAGTTTATGAAGGAACTTGTCGAACACTCACTGAACTTAATAATTTAACAAAAGAATTAACAACTTTATATATTGATAAAGGATATGTTACTTCGCAGGTATATTTTGAACCTCAAAATATGAATAAAGGTATTCTAAAAATTATTGCAATGGAGGGAAAAATCAATGATATTACTCCAAAAGAGTTTTATATCAATAATGCTTTTTTAGGACAAAAGGGTAAATATCTAAATTTAAGAGAGTTAGAAACAGCAATAGAATCTATCAACCGATTACCATCGAATAATGCTACAATGAAATTAATACCAGCAAATCAAGTTGGACAAACGGATATACAAATAAAAAATGAAACTTCAAATAGAATAAATGGAATAGTTAGTATTGATAACTATGGAAGTGAAAAAACAGGGAAAATTCAAGGAAATATGAGCCTAAATCTTGATAATCCTTTAGGGATAAATGACCAACTTTCTGTTTATCTTAATAGTACTCAAAAACATACAAAAAAAGAAAACTCAAAAGGAAATAGTTTTGTCTACTCTTTTCCTATAGGAAATAGGCTCTTAAATACAATAAGTTATAAAAAATCAAGTTATAAGCAGTTTATTAAAGTGGGTATAACAGATTATGAAACAAAAGGTAATACAGATACTGCAACACTTAATATGAAATATAAAATTTTTCATAATCAACAAAATCGTTTGAATATTGGTGCTACTGTGTCACGATATGATACTAAAAATTATATTGTAGGTTCCTTGATAGAAACTTCTAGTTATAGTTTATCAAACAAATCTTTGAACTTTGACTATATTTATCAAACACCAGGCTTTTATACTTGGTTTGATGTTTCGTATATGAAAGGGACAAATTGGTTTGGTACACATAATCCAACAGATCTTGATGAAAAGTTTTCATTATATACAATTGACCTTAGTATAATGAAGCAGTTTTTAGGTCTACAGTATTCTTTAAATGGTCACTATCAACATAGTAAGGTTCCTCTATTTGGAAATAATCAGATTAGTATCGGTGGAGCATATAGCGTAAGGGGTTATAATAAAGAAGGACTAAGTGGTAATAATGGTTATTACATAAGAAATGAATTAGAAAAACAGCTTACAAATAAACTTTTAGATACTTTTGATCAAAAATATTTTATAGCCTATGATTATGGTTATATAAGAGAAGAGGATGATGTTTTAGGGGGAATATTAGCTAGTTATTCAATTGGTGCTAAGTATATTAAAGATGATTTCTCTATGCAAGTTTATTATGCAGTACCGATTCGCAAAAATGATGTATCTCAAACAAATAAGTTTTTTGGAATAACTATGGGATATCGGTTTTAAAATATGAAAAAGTTTATTTATATTCTCTTTAGTGTTGTTTTGTTGAGTAGCTTTTTTTATTTTTCTCAAAATCGTATGGCATTAGAAATTTTAAAAACAAAAGAGCCAAGTTTTAAAACAAGATTTGAATTTTCAGATGATCATCAATTAACGAATATTATTATGAATAATCAGACAATAACTTTTAAACTAGATGAAAATAATAGAAGAAAATCAAAACTAATAAATGGAAAAGTGGTTGAAAAATATCTTTGGCAGGGGGATGAAAAATTATATATTGTAACAGATACTCAGAACAATGTTTTAAGAGAGTACCTTTATAAAACAAAATATGACACACTCCCTTATGGTATGAAAGTAAACAATAAAATATATCATTTTATTTTTAACAAAATGAGAACTCTTCGAGTAGTACTTAGTGATAAAAAGATTGTAAAAACTCTATCTTATGATAAAAATGGTTTCATAGTTCAAGATAGTAATCCCTCTTTAAAAGTTGACTTCTCTTATGCTGGTGGGATTATAGAAACAAATAGCAAATTACTTTTTTTTGTAGAGGGTGTCTATGACACAAAAAATGGTTTCTGGATAACAAGAATAAAAAATGATGATGTTATAGATAATCTTAAGATACTCTCAAAACTTCCTAAAAATGAAGTATATCTTTGCTCTGATACACTTGACACTTATTATCATAGCTATCTTTGTACAAATGGCAGTTGTGGTGGTTTTTATGCCATTGATTATATGAATTACTTTGATGGCAGAGGAACAATGTCTGATAATTCCAAATATTTTCATCCTAAACGATGCAATAAAGTAGATATTCAAAATCATCTATATGATATAAAAAAGTTTAGTTTATGTGTAGAAAAAAATATTCAATCTAAGGAGATAAAGATGTTTGATGCTTTTACCAATAATTGTCACCATGAAACAGAAGAGATTCTCAATAACTGTAAAAATATATCAAGAAAAAAGGAAATATAATGTTTTTAAAAAAAGTATGTTCAGTAGTTACAAGTATAGCTCTACTTTTTAGTCAAATTGTAAATGCTGCAGGAATTGAAGTAGATACAAGTGCTTCAAGTAATAATAGACCCAGCTTAGAAAATGCACAAAATGGTGTACCAATTGTAAATATTGTTGCACCAAATTCTGGGGGATTGTCTCATAATAAGTTTAAAACTTATAATGTAGAGAAGCAAGGGGTTATTTTAAATAATGCACAAGCTGTTGCAAACACACAGTTAGCTGGATATATTTCTCGTAATACGAATTTAGATGGTGGTAGTGCAAAGCTTATTTTAAACGAAGTTACTGGAACTAGTAGAAGTTTACTCCAAGGATATACTGAAGTTGCAGGGGCTGCTGCAGATGTGATAGTGGCAAATCCTAATGGAATCTCTGTAAATGGTGGTGGATTTATTAATACTCCAAAAGTAACTTTAACTACTGGGAATCCATTTTTTAATGGAAATAATCTTGGTGGTTTTAATGTAACCAGTGGAGATATACTTATAGAAGGTGATGGCTTTAATGTAGGGAATATTGATAAAGTCAATCTTTATACAAAAGCATTACAACTTAACTCTAAAATATACGCACAAGAATTAAATGTAGTAACAGGGGATAATAGTATTGCTTTAGATGGTACTGTAAGCTCATTGGGAGGTAGTGGAAGTGGTGTTTCTATAGACTCATCACTTTTAGGGGGAATTTATGCAAATATTATTACCCTCCAAAGTAACGATACAGGGGTTGGGGTTAATCTTCCACCTGAAGTTTTAGCTCAAAAAGACCTTACAATAGATGTAAATGGTAATATCGTATTTACTAAAGCAATAGCAAATGAAACATTAAAAGTAACTGCAAAAGATATTGAAAATCCTGGAATCATTGCGGCACAAAATCTTGAAATAGATGCTGAAACCCTCACAAATAAAGGTGCATTGTACTCTACAAATGATATGACAATCAAAGCAAAAAATCTTACCAATGAAGAGATGATACGAAGTAATGATGAGATTAATCTGTTTATTGAAGATACATTAACCAATACAAAAGATGGTATGATTTACGCAGATGGAGATATAAATATCGCTGCAAATGAATTAAAAGAAAAAATAAATACTGTCACAAATGAAGGTGTTATTCAGTCACATAAAAATATTAATATAACCGCAAAAACATTAAACAATACTGCAACTGCTCCTGTGTATACTCCAAAAAGCTCATCAAGTACCAAAACAGTCCCACTAGGAGGTTCAAATAACTTTAATATTGTAACCACTACAGTTAGTACAGAAGTTTTAACAGTGCCAACGGATCCTGCTCTTATATTAGCTGAAGATGATATAAATATAGATGTGGAGACTTTAAATAACTATTATTCTCTTATCTCTTCTGATAATGATATAGTTCTTAATGCTACGACTGCTAATAATGTAGGAAAAGTAGCAGTGACTACCACAAGAACAGTAACGCAACAATATCGTAATGAAAGATATTGTGCTTCAAGGGTTTGTGGGTCTTGTGTCAATCATAAAGAAAGAGCAGGGTATAGAGGAAGTTTTACTTCTGTAAGTACTTCTAAAGTTCCTGCAGTTAATTATGGTATTCAAGCAAAACGAACTATTACAGGAAATGTTGTAACATTAAATAATGTCAATAATCCAGACAATATCTTAAATGAACAAAAGATAGTTCAAACACAAGATGCAATGCAACAAGTTGAATCTAATACTATTAGTTTACAAAATGGTGTAAATGGTCTTGGAGATAACAATGAACAAATAAATCTTACATTAAACCAAGTGGATGATATGGAAACATTGATTAGTGGTGTACAAACAGAAGATGACTTCATAACTTTTAAAGATGATATTACAAGTATTCAAAATGCACTAGAGGAGTCTATAACAAAAGATCAAGAAAATATAACAACACTAGAATCAATGATAACTTATAGTAAATCACTTGATGCAACTCCTACGATGAATGAAAAGATAACGGAACTTGAAAGTTCTTTGGTGAGTTTAAATGACAATCTTACCCAAAGTCAAACCAACTTAAGTACTCTTCAAGATATTGATACGACACTTAATGCTCTAGAAGATGTAGAGTTGCAAAAACAAGCTTTACTTGATATAGATAGTACCATAAAAGGAACTATAACTAGTAACGGTACCCTTATAGAAACACTACAAAATGATATTTTAGATACCATGACAGGAGAATTTCAAACCCTTTATAATACTCTTAATAGTGAACTTCAAGTAGCACTAGATAAACAACAAAGTGTAAAAGAAACAGTGATTAGTAATCAAGAGGGAATTTATCAAACAACAAACAGTCCAACTCTTCAAACAGCTAAAGAGGTAGAAGCTACGGTAACAAATAGTAATGGTGTGGTATCAAATCTTACACTTCCAAAAAGTGAATTTGGACTATTTGTTTTAAATACAGATGAAGAGCATAATTATTTAATAGAATCAAATCCTTTGTATACAAATTATCAAACTTTTATCAGTAGTGATTATATGATGGGAAAACTTGGATATGATTCTTCAAAAGCTATCCAAAGACTAGGTGATGCAATGTATGAAACAACCCTTATAAGAAATAGCATCATAAAACTAAGTGGTCAAAGATACCTCCAAGGCTACGATTCAGACTTAGCACAATATAAAGGATTGATGGATAATGCAGTTGAAGTAAAAGATGACTTAAGTCTTGCCTTTGGTGTGACATTAACTAAAGAACAAATCAATAGACTTAACCAAGATATAGTGTGGATGGAAGAGAGAATTGTAGAGGGACAAAAAGTACTAGTACCTGTAGTGTATTTAGCCTCTTTAGATACAGATAACTTAAAAGATGGAACACAAATCATAGCAGGGGAAGATATAGCACTATTTACAAGTGGAACTTTACAAAACCAAGGGAAAATAGAAGCTAGAAATAATCTTGTACTTCTATCAAATGATATTCAAAATCATGGTGGTACAATAGAAGCCAAAAATGATGCAATACTCAATAGTAATACTGACATTCAAAATATAAGTGGAGATATAAAAGCAGGAAATGACCTAGAACTGAATGCAAATAATAATATCAATATAAAAAGCTCTACAAATCAAAAAACATTTAATTATGCACAAGGATACCAAACCACCACACTTAAAGGGAAAGATGCAATACTCAAAGCAGGTGGAAATCTCAAAGTAAATGCAGGAGATTCTGTATCCATAATAGGCTCACAACTACAAGCACAAGAAGATGCAACTATCATAGCAAAGAATGGAGATGTAAATATAGACTCTACACAACAAAAAGAGAAGTTTGACTTTGATGTATATGGTGGATACTACAAAGGGGATTCTCTTAAAAACAATGGTTCAACAGTTGAAACAAAAAATCTTACAGTTTTAACAAATGGAAATCTGAATATAAATGGTAGTACAGTAAAAGCACAAGAAGATGCAAATATCTATGCAAATAATGTTAATATAACCTCCACTACAGATACAAGCTCGTCTGAATACAAAAGTGAATCAAAAGGTTTCTTCTCAAGCTCAACCACAAAACAAGAGAAACAAACCTCTCAAAATATAGCCTCACTCCTACAAGCAAATAATGTAAATATAGATACAGGAAACCTAACCCTCATAGCTTCAAAAATAAAAGCAAATGAAGCCAAAATAACAGCAGAGATAATAAACCTAATCTCTTCTAAAGATTCCCAGTATGAAAGTAACTTCTCAGATTCAAGTGGTATCTTAACAAGAACAATAGAAACAAAAGGTTATATAAAAGAGATACTCAAAGTTGCAAAAATAGAAGTAAGTGATAAACTAATAGTAAATAATAAAGATATAACAAACCAACTCACAACTGATAATATCATAAAAACTCTCTCCTCTCAAAGTAACCTTTCACTAGAACAAATAAACCTAGTAAAAGAAACACTAAACAATAAAGAGTGGAATGATAAAACAACAACTCTTTCAGGAGTTGGAGCTTTAATAGTAGCTAGTGTAGTAACAGTTCTAACTGCAGGTGCAGGTACAGCTATAGTTGGAGCAGCAACTACTACAGCCACAACCGCCGCAACTACTGCTATTACTACTGCTAGTGTACAAGCAGCAGTAGTACAATCAGTAGTAACAGGTGTTACAACACAACTAGCTACTTCAGTTATCACAGGGAATTCTTTTAAACTAGATGAAAAATCTTTAGTAAAAGGTGCTGTTAGTGCTGGGGTTATGAGTTATGCTAGTTCAGTAATAGATAGTTCCCTTAATCTAGAAAATGTAAAAGTAGCAGATATGGACTACTCTCAACAATTTCAACAAGGGGTATCAAATACTGTTGTAAAAAGTGCAGTTGATTCTGCTGTGTATGGAACTGATTTTAAAGATAGTTTAAAAACAGGACTTGTAACAAATGCTTCAAACTTAGGATTTAGAGCTGTGGGGGACACCTCTATGCAACAATACTTAGGAGAAGATAATACACTCTTTAAAGATGGGGCTTTAGGAAAAGTAGCACTTCATAGTATAGTAGGAGCAGGAACAGCTGAACTCTTAGGTCAAGATGCAAAAGCAGGAGCAGTAGCAGCAGGGGTAAATGAATTAGCTTCACCACTATTAGATGGATTAGAGTTAGATGAACTAGGTAATGAAAGACAAATAGCACTCTCTGGATTAATTGGAGGATTAAGTGCAGGAGCCG
>Ga0209633_10004580_pt1 | contig 12383 bp, 10 predicted proteins | sample Cruoilmetagenom1_FD_187290 | JGI IMG/M metagenome (GOLD analysis project Ga0209633, IMG submission 187290) | Oil polluted marine microbial communities from Coal Oil Point, Santa Barbara, California, USA - Sample 1 (SPAdes) (version 2) | ecosystem: Environmental > Aquatic > Marine > Oil seeps ... | reverse complement strand
AATTTGTAAGCTAAACGTATGTCTATATCATGTGTTAATTCATAGTTTGCACTGATTTGTAAACTATTTGCATACGATTTTCCATTCAAATTATAAAAAGCAATTTCTTGAGGATTTTCGTAATCTACGACCACTTGATCCGTGAAATCGGTACGGTAATAATCAAGAGTAATATCGCCATCTTTAGCTAAAAATTTAAAACCTTGTAAAATGCTAAACCCATAGTTCCAAGCTGTTTCGGGTTGTAATCCGTAAGCATCTCCTTGATTAGATGTGATATTTATAAGTCTATTTGTCGCGAATATTTTTTGATTCTCAGCAAAGATATTGGCGGTTCGTTTACCACGACCAGCTGAAGTTCTTACCGTAGTTTTAGTCCATGGTTGGTAACGTAAATGTACACGTGGACTCAGAAAAAAGCCCCAATGATTATGATAGTCTGCACGAATACCAGCGTTGATACTAAAAGCTTCTTCATTGTCAAAATCATATTCAAAAAACCACCAATGCTTTGGTCTGTCCTGTCGAAATCATAATCGGTGAGATGTTCTGAATAATTATCATATGTAAAACTAATACCCGTTTTAAACATATGATAGGTATTCCCTAGAATAGATTGAAATAACGCGTTTGAGTAAAAACTTTGATGTTTAATGTTATACTCTTTCAATCCAAAATACGATTCTTGATTATGTAAACTATAAGCGGCTTGAAAACCAAAACTTTGATACGGAATATCAGGAAAAACGCGACCTAATTTAAAAAAGGCATCAAATCGTTCTGTGTCAATTTCTGAGCCCCATTTTGCAGTAGTCATTTTGTGAATATCTGGATCAAAAGCGACTTCGCCAGTTTGTTTATGGTCATCTAAATACCGAAGTATTAAACTACTTTCCCATCCTTTTACATTATCTTGATATTTCCATCGATTCATGATATTGACTTGTTTTCCGAGCGGTGAATCTAAAAAGTCATCTGAGTTTTCATCAACTTCTGTATTGCGCATATTACCATGTAAATATATACCTGTATAGATTTTATCACTCACTTTTGTGTTATAATCGGTGTTAAACTCTATTCTTCCATTCTGAGAACCATATATGTTGAGAAAAAATCTTTCAGCTGTTTCAGGTTTTTTAAGTTCGCTATTTATTTGTCCGGTGATACTTTCAAATCCATTGATTACTGAGCCTGCGCCTTTGGTAATCTGTATGCCACTAACCCATGTGCCAGGAATAAAACTCATTCCGTAGGCTTGAGCTGCACCGCGAACTGCTGGGATATTCTCTTGCGTCAACTGAATATAAGGGCTCGTCAAACCTAACATTTGTATTTGTTTGGTTCCTGTGACTGCATCCGTAAAAGAAACATCAATACTTGGGTTGGTTTCAAAACTCTCTGAGAGATTACAACAAGCTGCTTTGAGTAATTCACCTTCTCCTAAATTCTCTATGTTATGAGTGCCAAAATAGGAGGTGTTTAGGTTCTTTTTTTTGCCTTTTACGATTACTTCTTCCAGCTCTTCACTTTCCTGTAAGAGATGATGGAGATAGTCCGTATTTTTTACAATTAATGTGTCCGTTTTAAATCCTAAGTAGCTAACAATTAGCTTTTGGTATTCAGGTTTGAAAGGGATTTGAAAATCGCCATTCTCTTGTGTGATGCTGCCTATTTGTGTACCTTGCCATAAAAGAGATGCACCTGCCAAGGAAGCATGTTGTTTGCCCTCTAAATACATTATTTTACCTTTTAAAGTAGTTTGACTAAAAGCCAATATAGGTAGCAGAAATAGGATGAATATGATATATTTTTTCATCTGAAATTATTTAAAATTTGATTTATATTTTGATTGTTTTATCTATCAGATACAGGATGTATCTGAGTAGGAAAACAATAAATCAAATTCTAAATACCTGAAGTATAAGTCCGATATCGATAGATTTCAAGAGCGGCTTAGAGTTAAAATTTGAAGCCTTAGAAGTTTTTTCTAAAATATGGTTTGAGGTAATAAACAAGGACGTAAGAAATACAATAGGCTGATATTTGAATACTTGTCTAGATTGTGCTTGTTGCTCTAAAGTTATTCCCTCAATAAATTCAGAGGTAGCTATACAGCAATTTGCTTTCTCTAAACTTGTGTTACAGCAAGAGGATATAATTTCATTTACGTGACAGTCGTGCGATTCCATTTCACATAAATCTTTAGCATCACTAAAAATTGTAATAGTTGATTCTCCTTCACAAAAGTGTTTTTCTATGCTAAAAGATAAGCTAGAAAATACAACTAAAAGCGATAAAAACACAGCTGCTAATTTATATGTAAGTGAATGTTTCACGATACAAATGTAACAAATATTACATTATGGTGATTTAAAATGATCTTAAAAAGTTTAATTGATAATTCGTCAGGGTGCTGTTCGCTCCTAAAATTCAAATCAACTAAGTTGGCTGAGGCTACTGTTTGATTTGTCACTATCGTTGTAATATAGGGGCACAACTATAATTAGAGCTTTTTTTGTGGTTGTAACACAAATGCCATTGATAGATTCTAAACAATAGAAAATAATTCACAAAAAACGGAGTAAAAGTAGAAGTGCAGCTTTGTTTTGTTAAGGTGTAGAATTTGAAAAGTTTTATTTATACTTTGCGCATTGCGTTATTGCCTATCGACCATCAACTATAGAAATTTAACGTGCTGAAATTGCCGTAAACAAAAAAAGCATCCGCCCAAAGGCGAGAAGCTTTTCATTGGTTTTGAAACCATACTACTTAGAATAAGTAGTTTTCGACACAATCTATCTGTTTGATAACAGACTTTGCAAAGATATAAATATTTGTCTGCCTAGAATCTGTTTGGTAAAAAAAACACCAATTTATATTTTGAAAATTCCAAAAGTAGGTTTGAAATTAGAGTCAATTATTGGAAAAATTTGTATTTTGGCATATCTTAAAACGACTAAATCAAGTATAAGTACTTATAACTTTTCTACTATAAATAATAATTATGACGCATCTAATTAAATTTCTTGTTGCTGTTTTTGTATTTGCTAGTATGCCAGAAATACAGGCTCAGTATTTTGGACAAAATAAAGTTAAATACAAAAAATTTGATTTTAAAGTTGTTGAGTCTGAGACTTTTGATACCTATCACTATCTCAAAAAGGATTCGTTAATTATTGGGTTGGCTAAAGATGCCGAAAAATGGCGCAAACGTCACGAAGTAATTTTTAAAGATTCTTTTGATTATAAAGTTCCGATTATACTTTATAGTAATCATGGAGACTTTCAGCAAACTTCTGTTGTAGGCGGATTAATTGGCACAAGCACAGGTGGTGTTACCGAAGGTTTAAAAAATAGGGTTACTTTTCCAGTCACACCATCTTATACACAAACTGATCATGTCATGGGGCATGAATTAGTACATGCGCACCAATATAATATGATTAAATCGAGCGATTCCTTATCTTTTAAAAATATGGGGAACATTCCTTTATGGATGACAGAAGGGATGGCAGAATATCTGTCGATTGGAAGTGTCGATGCACATACAGCCATGTGGATGCGTGATGCGGTTGCAAACGATTATTTTCCTAGGATTAAAGATTTATATAAATCACGTTACTTCCCTTATCGTTTTGGTCAGGCTTTTTGGGCATTTGTAGGTGGTACTTTTGGTGATGATCAGGTGTATCCCTTGTACCGAGAAACCGCAAAATTCGGAGTAAAAGAAGCCTTTAAAAGAGAACTAGGGATGCCTATAGATTCGTTTTCTGAAAAATGGAAAGAAGCAACAGAAAAACATTACAAACCTTTTATGCAAGGTAGAAGTAGTAAAGCAATTGGTCAAAGATTAATCGATGAAAAAAATGGAGGTCGTTTAAATATATCTCCTGCTGTGAGCCCTGATGGTAACTATTTTATTTTTCTATCAGAGAAAAATATTTTTACACTTGATTTATTTTTAGCGGATGCGAATACTGGAAAAATTATTAAAAAGTTATCTACGCGTACAATAAACAGCCATTTAGATGCGCTTGATGCCTTTGAATCGGCAGGTACCTGGTCTCCTGATAGCAAAAAATATGCTTTTGTTATTTATAGTAATGGGATGAATAAAATTGCCATTGCCGATATGGATAAAGCTAAAGTTGTCGATGATTTTTTTGTCCCTGAAATACCTTCGTTGAGTAATATTGATTGGTCTCCAAATGGTGATAAAATTCTATTTTCTGGATTAAAAAATGGTCAAAGTGATTTGTTTACTATTGATATACATACAAAAGAAGTACAACAACTGACTAATGATTACTACGCACAAATGCAACCCAAATGGTCACCTGATGCTAGAAAAATTGTATTTGTCACAGATCATTTGGATTCAGAAAGTTTACGTCCTAGTAAAAATTTAAGTTTTGCTTTACTAAATGTACAAACTAAAGAAGTTGAAATACCTGCAGTATTCAAGCATTCAAATAATTTGAATCCAGTTTTTAGTACAGACGGTTTATCTATTTATTTTTTATCGGATAGAGAAGGGTTTAGAGATATTTACCAATACGATATAAAGGAACAAAGGCTTTTTCAGCTGACACGTTTTTTTACAGGTATTAGTGGAATCACCAAATATTCACCAGCCATAAGTGTTTCTAAAGAGAAAAATGAAATTTTATATAGCTTATACAGTGATTCTAAATATTCAATTTATAAAATTAGTAGAGACGAATTAGAAGCCAAAGAAGTTGCTTTAGAAGATGAGGATTTTACGGCGGCCATATTACCTTCCTTAAATTTACAAAAAACCTACGTAGATACGAATCTGGAAAATGAAAATTTCTTGGAAAAAGCCCCTAAACTAAAAGAAAAAGACTACGAGCCTAAATTTAAGTTAGATTATATTAGTAATGGTGGAGTAGGTGTTTCAACAGGACGTTATGGCACAGGTATGGTCGGTGGTATTAACATGTTATTTGGCGATATGTTAAATGATAATCAAGTCTATGTAGGTGCTGTTCTCAATGGCGAATTACAAGATTTTGGTGCACAGGCTGCCTATTTGAATAGAAAATCGCGATATGCTTGGGGTGGTGGTTTATCACATATTCCCTATCGATACTTTACGTATGGAGGAGCTTCTGTTGTCGATGAAACTTTAGAAGGACAAAATGTACACGCCGTAAAAGAAGTCTACAATATTTATCATATTTTTAAAGAGCAAGCTTCCGTTTTTTCCTATTATCCTTTTTCAAAAGCTACACGTATAGAAGGTGGAGCATCTTTAAACTATTATAGTTTTAGACTCGATAGAGATAATTATTATTATGAACCTACCTATTATCCATATAACAGTCCGTTTTATTTGAAAAGAGATCGTAATGTATCTGGTGCTGGTGAATCATTTGGTATGTTTGAGGTGAGTTTAGCTTTTGTAGGAGATGATTCTAGTTTTGGGTTAACGGCTCCGATGAACGGATATCGCTATCGTTTTGAAGTACAACAAACTCTTGGACACTTGAATATAACCTCGATACTCACTGATTTTAGAAAGTATTTTTACACAAAACCTCTCACATTTGCCTTTAAAGGATATGGCTATTCAAGATTGGGAAGAGATGCAAGTAATACCATTATGCCACCTTTGTACTTGGGTTATGAAACCTTAATTCGTGGTTATAATAATAAAGCTCTGTCAAATAATCTAACGAATAGTGATGAAGAATTCGAATTTAATAATTTATTAGGTAGCCGAATTATGGTTGCTAATTTTGAGATACGGCTGCCATTTACGGGTCCAGAAAGATTAGCTGCGATAAAATCAGGGTTTTTGTTTACCGATTTAAACCTCTTTTTTGATGCAGGTGTTGCCTGGGGCAATTTTCAAGATTATGACAGTAATACAGGCCTTTATCAAAATGAAAATAGAACACTTGAGAATTCTACAATCTTAACCAGTACTGGTATCTCAACTCGAATTAATGTATTTGGTCAACTTATTTTAGAACCTTATTATGCCTTTCCACTGCAATTAGAAGGTAATAGTAGCGGTGTTTTTGGCTTAAATTTCACACCAGGTTGGTAAATTCAAGTAAGAATTTAGATTTCAGATTTTAATAGATTGATTGTATATTTGCCGACGAAAGGGTGAGTTTTTAAAATTGAATAATATAGCTCGATTTTTTTCTATTCAACTTTCAACTTTTAACATTTAATTTTCAAACAAGTAACTTTGAGTCAAAACCTATCCGAATTAGAGAGAGTCCGTAGAGCATCATTGCAACAATTACGTGATTTAGGTATTAACCCTTATCCAGCAGATGAATATAAAACAACTGGCTATATAAAAGATATAGTAGCTGATTATAAAGCATTCGAAGGTAAAGCGGTGAGTCTTGCCGGTCGAATTATGAGTCGTCGTATTATGGGTAAAGCATCTTTTGCAGAGATAAAAGATGCTTCAGGTAGAATGCAAGTCTATTTTAATAGAGATGAGATATGCCCTGATGAGGATAAAACACTATACAATACAGTTTTTAAAAAATTGTTAGATATGGGTGATATCGTTGGTATTAAAGGAGAAGTTTTTAAAACAAAAGTAGGAGAGAGTTCTGTTCGTGTAAAAGAATTTACCATACTTTCTAAAGCATTAAAACCCTTACCAGTTGTCAAAACAGATGCCGATGGTAAAGTGCATGATGCTTTAAGTGATGCAGAAACAAGGTATCGTCAACGATATGTAGATTTAATAGTCAATGATCATGTTAAAGAAACCTTTATCAAACGTACAAAAATCAATAATTCTATTAGAGAATTCTTAAATGCTAAAGGTTATCTAGAAGTCGAAACACCAGTACTTCAACCAATTCCAGGAGGTGCTGCAGCCCGACCATTTATTACGCATCATAATTCGCTAGATATGCCACTCTATCTTAGAATTGCCAATGAATTATACCTTAAAAGGTTGATAGTAGGTGGTTTTGATGCTGTTTATGAGTTTTCAAGAGATTTTCGTAATGAAGGTATGGATCGCACCCACAATCCAGAGTTTACTATTATGGAATTATATGTTGCCTACAAAGATTATAATTGGATGATGGGTATGACGGAACAATTGTTAGAAAAAGTAGCAATTGATTCTAATGGCACTACAGAATTAAAAATTGGAGAAAATAATGTAAGTTTTAAAGCTCCTTTTGCTAGAGTTCCAATTCTAGAAGCAATTAAAATTCATACAGGTTTTGATCTAGCAGGAATGGATGAAAAGGAGATGAAAGAAGTATGTAAAAAGTTACATATTGAAGTGGATGAAAGCTTTGGAGTTGGAAAGATGATCGACGAAATTTTTGGAGAGAAATGTGAGCACCTCTATATACAACCTACTTTTATCACAGACTATCCAAAAGAGATGTCACCTTTAACAAAAGAGCATCGTTCAAATCCAGCATTGACAGAGCGTTTTGAATTGATGGTTAATGGTAGTGAATTGGCGAATGCGTATTCTGAGTTAAATGATCCTATTGATCAACGAGAACGGTTTGAGTCACAAATGAAATTGTCAGAAAAAGGAGATGATGAAGCTATGTTTATCGATCAAGATTTTTTAAGAGCTCTTGAATATGGTATGCCGCCAACCTCAGGAATCGGTATTGGGATAGATCGTTTGGTGATGTTTATGACCAATAACGCTTCGATACAAGAAGTACTTTTTTTTCCGCAAATGAAACCAGAGAAAAAGAAAATATTAATTTCAGAAGGAGCTCAAATGATTTTAGATGTTCTAGTTCCAAAAGAAAAGATGCTTTTACATGATTTAAAAAAGGAAGCAATGCTATCAGGAAAAAGATGGGATAAATCTATAAAAGAATTGACTAAGAATACTTTAGTCAAAATAGAAAAAGAAGGTGACAATTTAATCGTTTATATTTTGTAGATAGACAGTTTATAGAGGTTTCTTATAGATCTATAAAAAGGTATGATGTATTTTGTTGCATCATACCTTTTTAAATACCTATATTTGAAAAGTGAAATTTTCACAAATAATACAAACAATTAACTCTAAATAAAAATATTATGTCATTTACATTACCAAATTTACCTTATGCCTATGATGCCTTAGAGCCTCATTTTGACGCAATGACTATGGAAGTTCATCATACGAAACACCATGCAGGTTATACCAATAATTTAAACAATGCAATCGCTGGAACACCCGAAGATAATAGCTCGATAGAAGCTATTTTAGCCAACATCAGCAAATACAGTGCTGCTGTAAGAAATAATGGAGGTGGTTTTTACAACCATTCATTATTTTGGACAATACTGTCACCCAATGGTGGTGGAAATCCTACTGGTAAGATCGCCGCTGCAATTGACGCTGCTTTTGGCTCTTTTGATGCGATGAAAGACGAATTTAACAAAGCTGCTGCCACGCGTTTTGGAAGTGGTTGGGCTTGGTTGTGTGTTGAAAACGGAAAATTAGCCATCTGTAGTACGCCAAATCAAGACAATCCTTTAATGGATGATGTAGATTGTTCAGGTACGCCAGTTTTAGGTTTAGATGTATGGGAACATGCTTATTACTTAAAATTTCAAAATCGTCGACCTGATTATATACAAGCCTTTTGGCATCTTGTAAATTGGGATGAGGTAAACAAACGTTACGAAGCTTTAGTGTAATTTATTGAGGTAAATAATATCCATTGAAGTGTATAAAATTTAAAATCTTGAGGTTCAAAGAATCTCAAGATTTCTTTATTTTTCGAAACTTCTTGAGCAAGCTCAAAGTCTTAAAAATAAAAAATATCTTCACTAAAGTGAAAGGCTTTTCTTTTGTCGGGGTGGCAGGATTGTATATCCTGTAAGGAGTTTGATGCTAATAAAAAGATTAATCTGCTACGCAGCTTTACGAATCTTTTTTGTTCTACTTCAGTTTTTGAGCAAGCTCAAACCTTTGTAAAACAAAAAAGATTCTATCTGCCTATGGCTGATAAAATCTTTTTATTGTCGGGGTGGCAGGATTCTTTGCTTTTCTATAATGTGTATTATCCCAGACACTTACCAAGTATATGTTGTGTATGTATGCCTAAAAGTATGCCTTTTTGCTAATTACTCAATGTTCAAATATTCTACACCTACTACAATCAAAGATACTAAATCAGTTTGTAAATTATGTTCTAGAATTAAGTGTTTTCTAATGTCTTTCCATACTTTAATTACTCTTGTTTTATCCACATGATTATTTTTCTCATTGCCATACTTAAGACCTAGCTTTCTACCTAGATAAATAAAGCTACTTCTAGGATTATTAATTTCAAATGTTACTTCTACCTTGAATAAAATATCCCAGTCGAAATACAAGTAAATCTTAAATCCCTCTAGGTCTAGTAATGACTTAATATCATCCTTAAAATACCAGTATTTATCATAGAGTGTATCTGTATCTATTGGCTCTAAATCAAACTCCCAATTTTCATATTGCATTCCTATTTGGAATGGCGTAAAGTCTATTTTCATAATGTTGGGGTATTAAAAACCACCTACAATGAGGTGGTTTAGGTTTAATGCTATTAGTAATCAAGCTAATTTAACTCTAAATGTAATATCAAAAAGTTTTTATCTAATTCACTTATTCCAATAAATACTTTATCAGTTCTTTTAATGTAAGATTTGTAATCTACAAACATGTCAAATGAAAGTTCTACCCCTTCAGGTAGTTCATTATTAATTTGCTCAACCAGATAATCAAAATGCTTAATATCTAATCTGTAATCTGTAATCTACTCCACATAAAATTCCATCTTGAAAATATAGATAAGTAAATACACTTGCTACTAGTTCAAATAGGTATACTTCACTATGCCTGTAACTTCTGTAGAAATCTTTTCCATTTTTGAATGTTTTTACAAATTCTAAATCAATGTTATTTTCATCAAAAGTAGTTCCTAGCTTATATGGTAGTGTTTCTATATTCATGAAATTTTTCAATTATTGATACGCGATTAAAATATCTCTATCTTTCAATAATAATGATGCTGTACCGGGTTGTCCAGATATACCTGACAATGCACTCATAATAAATTGAATACCATAATCACTAAAATCATATCCCCATCTATTATCTATATCACTCTCTGTAATACCTTCAAGAGTTATTTTAATCATTTCGGTTTTAATAATTTTCATAGCCTTTGGCTCCATTACAAAATTATCACTTTCAGGGTCTTTTATATAAACGTGGTATATTCTATCATTTTCATCATCTCTTGTAGCATAGACATCCCTTTTTGCTTGAACAGGGCTGTTTTTAGATAATTCACCATTTTCAAACCTCATATGCATTGTGGATTTTAAATATATATTTTTCATTATTTCATTTCTTTATGTTAGACACCAATATGTTATATGCTTAATTAATATTTCTTTTTTTGTCATAATTCATTCAACATTCTGACTGCATTTTGATTACCTAATCTGGCAGATGTTTGTAAAAAACCAATTGCTTTCTCTTCTAAACCTGCTTTAATATAGATTTGATATAATAATAAATACGGATTTGAGTAATTATCATCACATTTTACTGCCTCTAAACAATCCTGTTGAGCTGATTCCAAATTGCTTATGTTTTTATAGGAGTTACCACGATTTACATACATTTGCTTCATCTCTTTTCCAACCACAACACCATTATCCATTCCTTCCAAATCTTTATTATATTCATGATTTGGATGTTTAAGTTCTAAATCTATTGCATATGTATAGAACTCTATTGCTTTATGGTCATTATTTATATTTAAGTAGCACCAACCAATTTGATGATATAATGCATAAACATATATATCATTACCATTAATTTCAATTGCTTTTATATACTCATCTATTGCACTGGAATATTGTTTTGTTTCCTCAAGAACATTGGCTTTAAAAGCATTAAATAGCCAGTTAGAATTATCTAATTCTATAGCTTTGTTTACATAAGAAAGTGCATTAAATAGCTCATTTTTATAATACTCATCAATTGCTGTACGATAATAAATAATATTATTTACATCTTTAATTATATCAGCTTCAGCTAAAGTTTTTGTGTTTTTAGGAATCACACTTCTTTCCCTTCCAAATGCTTTTTTAAATGTATTCATATTCTTGTTTATTTGTATTGTTGACCAACGTATTAAATAATTTTAAAAATTTTTGATATTGTGTATTTTCTTTTCCTTTAATAAACCCAATAAAATCAATCCAGCCACCTAAAGTATTAATGAGATTATTGTTAGGAAATTTTTTCTTGAACACAATTTCAGCATGAGTATACCCGTTTTTTTTCCAATTATACAATACAGCTCTAACCAGTTTTAACAATTCTCTTTTAACATTTACTTTTTCATTAACCACTAAACCAGTTACTTCCTGTCTATTGTTTTTTTTGTAAATTTTTAATTTTCTGAAATTAAGTCCAAACCCAAAGCTCTTCAGAGTGTTAATAATAAACACTATAAATTCTTTGAAATTTACTTTATCATTCGTTGAAAAAGTTAAATCATCAGCATAGCGTGTATATACAAGTTTTTTCTGTTTAGCATATTTTAATAGTTCAATATCTAAAGAGTGACAGATATAATTACTTAGTATAGGTGAACAAGGGGAACCTTGTGGTAGATGTTCCCTGAAAGTTACAATTTCAGTTAGATATTTTAAATTTTCATTAGTTATTTTGAATTCATTTTGAATAGTTGAATGAACCATTTCTTTGCTAATTGAATTGAAAAAATCTTTAATATCAAAGTTTATTACAATTCTTTTATTTACATGTTTTATAGCACATTCTAAAATACTTTTATTGAATTCGAAACCATAAGATGTTCCTAAATTGTTATTCCGGTGAATCAATAAGTAGTTACTTATTTTTTTATGTATAAGCTTTAGTTCACCTATTGGTTGATTAATCTCCCTATAGCCATTTGACCTTTTTGGGATTTTAAAAACCTTATAATGATTTTCTTTTTGAGAAACAAAATGATTGAAGAAATTACGCTCTAATTCATCCTCAATAAATTTATTTATGTCAAGAGAAAAATAATCAATATTTTCGGATAAATCTTTCATAAAAAATGCGTTTACAGTATTCTATAAGTGAGGGTATTTAATGTGTAAATTCTCACATTTTTAATAATCATTGCGTAACACAACAACTGACTTGTTAAATCTATATTGCAATACTTTTGTAAACGCATTTAGTAATTTTATTTTTCACAAACTTGCCATTTATGGCATTATAAGACCGTTGCAATATGCCCCATTATTTTTAGCTCCTTAATTTGAAAATTAATTTTATGATTTCTTCTTGATTTCAGGTTTTATTTTCTTTTTTTTGATCAATACAGCTTTGTTCTTCG
>Ga0209633_10004579_pt1 | contig 12383 bp, 8 predicted proteins | sample Cruoilmetagenom1_FD_187290 | JGI IMG/M metagenome (GOLD analysis project Ga0209633, IMG submission 187290) | Oil polluted marine microbial communities from Coal Oil Point, Santa Barbara, California, USA - Sample 1 (SPAdes) (version 2) | ecosystem: Environmental > Aquatic > Marine > Oil seeps ... | reverse complement strand
TTTGAAAAAGATATATTAAAGATAATGTCTGTTTATGTGGGAGATGTGTTTTTCAAAAAAAAAATTGAAGAACAAACCGCTCTTATTGAAAATTTTTACAAAAAGGAAGGTTTTTATTCACCTCATGTAGAAATTGATTGGGATCAAGATCCTTTTAGTGAAAATTATACTGTTTTTGTAAACATAAAAAAGGGGCAATATGAAAAGCTTAAAAATTTAAATTTTCATGGTAATTGTTATTTTAGTGATTTTCGTTTGAAAATGAAAATTTTTCACATATTGAGATATACTGGATCTGCCGGTAGATTTATAGAAAATAATTTTAAAAAAGATATTAAAAAACTCCAGCAGCTTTACCTGAAGAAACCACAGAAATATTTTTCATATCTTTTTCATCGTCGGCATACATTTCAGTAAGTTGCTCTGCTAACAGATGACTATCAACATTCTCTTCAGGAGCTTCGAAAATTTCAATTTTACCATTTACTCCATCAATAAAAATGATTACATCGTTTTCTGCTTTTCCTTGTAATTCCAAAGCGTCAAAACCAGAAAATTTCAAAAAAGGACCAAAATAACCACCAACATTACTATCCATAACGAAATCGGTAGGAGAAATAGATACAATAAGTGATTTACCTGCTCCTGAATATTGTGTAATACCACTTACAGGTCCTGGAGTAATAATAATCTCATTTTCAGGATCATTCCATTTTGTATCTGGTGTTGTAGCATCCCATAGCATTTTTAAACCGTAACCTTTACCTCCAATGAATTTCTCTTTCATTAAAGTTGTAACAGCTTTTTCTTTAATTACATTATCAGACACATTAACATACAATGTTTTATCCGTAGTACCTCTGTCTAAAGGAGTAATATCATACTTATACTCCTTAAGCAATTTATGCTTCTTTTTCATTTCGTTAATATCCATATCTATTTTTTCTTAAAGTTTATTTCGAATCTACCATTCGGCAGTCAAGTTTTTAGCATTTCAAAAGTATAAAAATATAGTGTGCTGTAAAAGTATAATATGACTTAAATCAATATGTTATGTTATGCATATCGTAATGATTATTAAGTATTTTATTACATCTATGAATATGAGAGCCTTATAACATTAAAACTTTGAAAATATTAATTGTAAATTTGTTAAATAAATATCATTTAATTAAATCATAATATGCAGGAACCTATCGAATACTTTTTCGAAAAATACGGAATTGACTTACAGAATATAAAACATATTGTTTGTGGAGCAAAATATGTAGCCGTTGAATTAAAGAATGGCCAAATTGGTGTTTGCTCTACACTTAACGAATACATAAACATTGATATTAGAGATTTGCGCTATCCTGATCTTAACAATGAGCAACATCGGATTGTGTTAAATGCTTATTTCAACGCCACATATAATTACAAAAATAAATACGATACAACAATAGATATTTTTGATAAAATCAACTTTAAGAAATATAACAAAATTGTTATGGTTGGATTTTTTAGATCGCTTGTTGAAAAATTTGAAAAGGAAAAAATAAATTTAACAATATTCGATAAAGCTGAAGAAGATCCCAAATTAGCTATAATGTCTGATCAACTATCAGAAGTTGCCAAAGCTGATGCTTTAATATTATCTTCAACAACTATTTTTAATAATACATTTACGGATATAATAAACTCAACAAACAAAGATTGTGATATTTATACTTTAGGCCCCTCAACTATTTTAAGTTCTGAAATGTTTAAGTATCGTAACATTAAGTTTCTGTTTGGTTCTATTTTTGAACCTAATGATGTAAATACTCTAAAAATTATTCAGCACGGTGGTGGAACAAAACAGTTTTTACCTTTTATGGACAAAGTATTTCTAAAAAATAAATAATTAAAATTTAAAAAAGAAAAGTAGGACTAAGTATTATTGTTTTATTGTTTCCTATCTTCTAAATTCTGAGTTCTGAATTCTTTTTTAAATACGCGAGAAATTAATAATACAAAAAATATTTAAGCTAAAGTTACTTTACTAAAAATTGAGAAATGACCTTCGAAGAAATAGAATCAAAACTTAAAAATTACACTGTTGGTATAGCTGGTGTCGGTGGATTAGGTTCTAACTGTGCAGTAGCTCTGGCTAGAGTTGGAATTGGCAAGTTAATAATTTCTGATTTTGATGTAGTTAATGAATCTAACCTAAATCGTCAATATTTTTTTAGAGACCAGTTGGGACAAAAAAAAGTTAAATCATTAAAAGAAAATATTAAAAGAATAAATGCCGAAATTAACATTATATGCAATGATATTAAACTGAATGAAAATAATATTGTTGAAATTTATAAAGATTGTGATGTTATTGTTGAAGCTTTTGACTTAGCTGAAATGAAAAAAATGCTGATTGAAACCTGTTTAATGGAATTGCCAGAAAAACCTATTGTCATAGGTATTGGAATGGCTGGTTTTGGTAATAGCAATTCCATTAAATGTAAACAATTTGAAAATTTATATATTTGCGGCGACGAAAAATCAGAAGTTTCTGATGATAATCCTCCCTTAGCACCAAGAGTGGGAATTGTAGCTAACATGCAGGCAAATACGGTTTTAGAAATTTTATTAAATAAGAAATAATGAATATTACTCTCAACAACAGACCAGAATCAATTGATAATGATCAAATTACTATTTCGGAATTGTTAGTTCTTAAGAATTTTACATTTAAAATGTTAGTTATAAAAGTAAACGGCAAGCTTGTAAAGAAAGATGCTTACAGCGGTTTTAAAATAAATAATGGTGATGATGTTACTGTATTACATTTAGTAAGTGGAGGATAAAATCAATTAAGAATTAAAAATGAAGAATTAATGGAGTTATTCACATTTCAAAAACTTTAAACTTGCTACTTTCAACTTTCAACTAATTATTGTTAATACTTTACTACATATTTTTTTGTCATAACATTCAATTTCTATTAATATTGCAAGTATGAGTGATGCAATAAAGATCTGGAAAAAAATATTACCATATGTTAAGAATAAATTTATTCTTACAATCCTTATTTTTATCGTATGGCTATCATTTTTCGATAGTAATAATTTACTTGACAGAATTCAAGAGTTACACCACCTTCATCAATTAGAAAAAGATAAAAAGTACTATATCGAACGAATTGATAAAGATTCCAAGAGATTAGAGCAACTTAAAACTAATGATAAGAACCTTGAAAAGTTTGCCCGAGAACAATATTTAATGAAGAAAGAACAAGAAGATATTTTTATTATTGTTGAAGAAGATTAAAACTTACGTTCTATTTTTCTAACTATCTCTAAATAGCTTTTACAATTTTTTTCCTCTATCTCACTCTTTGAAATTAATCTTAATAATTTTTCAACTTCTAGCTTTAGCAATTGTTTAGAATAATACTTTTCGTGTGCAAAATTTAAATATTTTAATATTTTAAATGCGTCAAACCAATTAAAAAATCTTTTCTTGAACGATTCTATATTCGAACTATTTTTACTAATTTCAGTAAGAGCTTTTTCAATTTTATTTCTTCTCAAAAAATCTGCAATACAATCTGGTATTAAATCCAAAAGCTTATCCAGCTCTATATCATCAATATGGTATAAATCATCAATGTGATTTAGAAAAGACTTTATTTCTTTAAATGTATCAAAATTGTAAGTAAAGAATTCATTGTTGTCTGATTCTGCAATCGACTTAACCATTGGTCCTGTTCCAAACGGAACTCTATCTGAAGGTCTCGATGATGGATAAACACATGTTGTATTAATCTCAAAACAATTTCCCAAAGGAAAAATCTTATGTAAAAAATAAAAATCTTCTCCTGCCTGTTTTCTGCTCATACCTCCCTGTTTTGCATAGGCATTTGCGCTAACCGCAAAACATGATCCTATGGTGTAAAATGAATACGGAAATCTGGTATATTTTAATGCAAGCTTGTAATACCTTAAATAAAGTTCGTAAATAGTAATTGCATTATAGATATCATTGCTAAACTCATCTCCGGTTACTTGATGTTCAAAATAAGAAGTAATAACATTTGTTTTAGAGAATTTATTGAAATGTTTCTCAAGTTCGGCAAGGTAATTTGGCATTAAAACAGAATCTGAATCTAGCGAAACTAAAATTCCCTTATCTTGATTAATAGAATTAAATCTATGAACTGCCTGATCCATACCAATTTTACGAGCTAAACCTGCACCAGCAAATTTCCTTGGCAGATTTTGTTCGTTTAATATAAAAAAACGAAGCGAAGAATCTTCTTGCTGTGCAATCCAATTTTTCGCTTCGTAATAACTTTTTTTATTTTGATTAACTATTTCAGAACTTGCATCTTCCGATGAGTTAAACACAATAATTACTTCGATTGAAGATTTTATTTTTTCGCAATTTCGTATTGAATTTAATGTTTCTAGTAATTTAAACTCATTAAAACACGGAATTACAACAATAAATTTAAGATCCGTATTAGGTTTCTCCGAAATTTTTACTTGAAAATTTTGTTGTCTTTCAAAATAAAAATCAGCAAATCCCATCTAACTTTATTCTTTTGACTTCGCGTATTTTTCGTTAAGTCCTTTTAAAACATCGTTAGTAATATTTAATGAATTATCGGTATACAACAACTGACCACCGAAAGAATTACTGAAGATATATTTATAGTTATATTCAGTATTGTAATCTTTTAAATATTCCATTACTTCGTTTAACACCTGGCGATACATTACTTGTTCTTCTTCGCTTAGTTGCCTAGCTAAATTATCTCTTGTTGCATATAATTCTTGTTCTTTTTGACCTAATTCTTGTTGCAACATTTGTGCTTTAGTACGAGTAATAAGTCCTTTACTAACTTTATCTTGAAAATCTTTAACTTCTTTTTCAAAACTCTTCGATTTTATTTGAAGTTCTGCTTCAGACTCACTTTTCTTTTGAGTTAACACGTCTCTTCTATCAATAAACAAGTTATATTTTGTAACTAACGAATCAATATTAATATAAGCAATTGCAAAATCTCTGTTTATTACTTGTTCTGTTCCTTCAGTAGTATTTTCTGTTTTTACAGATTTATTACCTGAAAAATGTAAGAAATAGATTCCCGCCACAGCAATGATCAAAATAACATTTAACCAAAGAGAAAGTTTTTTCATAATTTAGTTTGTTTAATTTTTACTGGTTAATTTATCAAAGCAAATATAATCGAAAAAAAAACAACTAAAAGAAATTTAACTTTTTTTATACTTAGATAAGAAATGTAATTGGTGAAAGGAATATAATCCTATTAATCTGAGCTCAATATAAAAACTAGATAAATTTCCAAAGAAAAATAATTGAAGCTGTAACAATATGTTATGTCGAACTCAGGTTATTAGAAAGTTGGACAAGGAATCATTCTTCGCTTATCTCGTTTTGTTACTCCTTGACTAAATAAATAATTAATTGAGATTTCATGCGTTCCTCCTGTTAATCCAACTAATTTTGAAATTGTAAGATCGTAGCTATAACCAATACTAAATTGTTCTACTTTAAATCCTAATAAGAATGCCAAAGCATCGTTACTTGCAAGTTCTTTAAATACAGGAATACCTCTATACCAAATACCAACAACTAATGGCATTTGATACCAATATAAACCTAAATCTAATTGAGTGTATTTATCTTGCATTTTAAAAAGAAATGATGGAGAAATACTTTGTCCACTTGCCCAATTATACCTATCAAAAATGGAAAACTTAGTACCACCATAAATTGTAAATTTATATGGATCCTCCATTATTTCGCCAGTTAAAGATCTATTAGGCATTAAAATACGATCCCAAGTAAACCCAAACCAAATATTCTTATTATAGGTTAAAATCGAGAAAGATGCATCAACATCTGCTTTCTTTTCAATAATCTTTTGCTCTAATGTTTCCGAATCGGTATCTATCTCATCATAAAATTTTAATTTATTAAAGTCTATATTTCGCTGGGTATAAAAGAAAGTTAATCCAGGACTTATATTCCAACCGCTTCTAAATCTAAATTTATACGAATAGGCAATACCAATATTAGTTGTAGAAAGATTACTTGCTCCAGCTTGCTCTCTGTATAAAAGTAATCCAACACCACTTTTCATATGTGGGAAATAATGATCGTAAGAAATGGTATATGTCTGAAATGCTTTAGTAAGATCGGGCCATTGACTTCTATAATTAAGTGCTATTCTATCTCCATCGGTCGAACCGGCAAATGATGGTGCTAAATATATAGGACTAGCATAAAATTGCGAAAACTGCGAATCTTGCGATTTCCCAATCTGATACATAAAAAAGAGTAGTACAAGTATTATATATTTTTTCACGATAAATTCTTTCCTAATTTCAAGGGCAACATCCTTAAAACGAATTATTGCCCTTGGAGATTATAAAATTAAAAATAATTTTAAACCTTACAACTAAATACTTAATAACATGTGTTTAAAACATATCATTATTGCTTTAACGAATTAATGTCACATCGCCTGCAATCTCAAATGCCTTTCCATTTGTGAACTTTCCTTTTGCTTTCCAAACATAAACATCTGGTTTAGCAAAGTCCCCACCAATATTACCATCCCAGCCGTCACTTAAATCTTTTGTTTTAAAAATAAGTTCGCCCCATCTATTATAAATATATAGTTCATATTCAATAACTCCTTCCGATACCGGTCTAAAGGTTTCGTTTTCCGATGGTCCTATATTATCTGGTGTAAATGCATTTGGGAACTCAATTGCTCCAGCTCCGATAATTTCAACATCTTCTTCGTGTGTCAAACTATCTTTACAACCAAATGCAGTTTCAGCAACTAATGTAACATCATACTTAATTGGTATATCATCAGGATTAGGAGAATAACTATATGTAACCTCTTTAGAAATGGCAATGTTACCATCTCCAAATTTCCAAGTATATGCACAACCAGAAGTGTCGTTACAAAGCGATAGATTATAAAACTTAATTCGTGCTTCAAGTGTTGATGCATCGAGCATTGCTACTTTTGGTGAAACTTCGAAATTAACTTCAGGATTAGCATGTACTCGTATTGTTTTATATTCATAATCTTCACTTATTCCAGCTTCCTGACTTTTAGCTTTTAATTGCACATTATACGCACCGGCAACTTCAAAAACGTGAGAAACCATTCTTCCGTATTCAATTGCTGAATTATCACCGAAATCCCACTCGTAAATATAATCTTCATCGAAAGCCGATTGATATGCTGTAAATTCTACTTCAAGACCATCATCTAAACATCCACCGTCGATATTAGTTGTAAAATCAGCATTTACTTCCGGTGGCATTATTAGAATTGTATCTGAATAATAATCGGTACAAGAACTGTTGGTTTGACTAACAACTGTTAACTCAATTACTTTCTCACCCCAACGTTCATATTCAAACGATCCTGGCTCTTCAAGACTTGAAGTTGATCCATTAATGTCTCCAAATTCCCATGCATAGTTAAATGGTCCGAAATTGGTATTGTTAGCAATATCTACTGTATTCTGAGGAAACTTAAGCAACACAGGAGTTACATAAAATTCTGCATTTGGCTGAACAAATATAGTAACTGGTTTAGATATAGTATCCCAACAATTATATTCTGACGACACTCTTAAGTATGGGATATAAATTCTATCAGTTACTCCATTATTCTCATACCTATTCATTGGATTTTGAAGATTAGAATTATTTCCATCGTCAAATCGCCATTCATAGTTTTTAACCCAAGCCGAGGAGTTATTTACAAAATTAACTTCAACAGGACTACAATATTCAAAAGCTGAAAAGCTAAAGTCTGCTGTTACAGATGGAAATACGTTCAATGTTAACGAAATACTATCTTTACATTCTTCATTGGTCCCTACCCATAATTCTAAATTATAAGCGTCTACAACTCCTGTTCCAGAACTTACATACTGATGAGTTAAAACCTCATCTGTTGTATTTATTGGGTTAACATCACCAAATCGCCATTCCCATTCTGTTTCACCTAAGGACTCACGTTTATCTAAGCTTGATAATAATGGTGGACACGATGATGTTTTATCGATAAAGAATTTAGCCAATGGTTGATGATAAACCATTATATTATCAGTAGTGTCGTGAGTACAATAATTCTCTGATGTAACTTTTAAACTTATTGTATATGGTTTATCCGTTTCTCTACTTGTATTGAAAAACTCATGACCTGTTGAAGGTTCAAAATCACTTGATGTAGCACCATCTCCAAAATTCCATAAATACTTTGTATCTGTAGTTTTTTGTGATTGATTGTCAAAACTTACACCTAATGGCGTACAACCCTCTTCAATGTCCATATCGAATCGAGCAATTACTCGTTCATAAACACTTATCGTATCAACCTTTTCAGATGTACATCCATGTGGATTTGTTGCTAACAAACGAATATTATAATCTTTAATTGTAGGATTGGTATTTGTATACGTTCTAACAAAATTAGCTATGCCGTCAGACGTAAAATCTGGTGTTGCATTTCCATCAACATACCATTTATATTTATTTGCATTATTCCCTATAGATGTATTTTCTATTTCGGCGTCTGTAAATGGCGGACAACTTGCTGTTAAAGGAATAGCAAAATTTGCAATAAGTCTTGAGTAAACCTCAACATAATCTGTATATGAATCTGTACAACCTTCTGCCGTTTCTGCAGTCAATTTTACAGTAAAGGTTTTATCACTAATAAGATTATTTGTAAATGGTCTATTATTTACTGTTGTTGATGTTGTAGTATAAAATGTTCCATCTCCAAAATCCCAAGTATATTTGCTTGCTGCAGGAGACGTTGTACTACTATTAAATGAAACTAAAGAAGTTGTACACGAATCAGGTTGACTAAATGTAAATTGAGCATCAATAGCTGAATGAATGTTTATAGCACGTTTCAATGTATCATAACATCCATTACCATTTCCAACAATTAATGTCAAATAATCTGTTCGAGTTCCTCCACTTGTATACACATAAGTATTGGATACAGGATCTGACAAATTACTATCTGCATTTCCGAGTGTTAAATCAGAATCATTCCAAAACCAATAAAATTCTGTTCCTTCAGAATTATTCGAGATGGTGACCATTAATGGTGAACATCCTTCAGATACATTTATATCAAAATCGGCAACTACTAATGAATATACATGAACATTTGAATTAAATGTACTAACACATCCCTCATCAGATGTTACTTCTAACTCTACATCATATGTTTTATTTGCTGCAGCACTTCCGTTTGTAAAAGTATGCGTCGGATTTGGAATAGATGATGTGGTTAAATCATCAAAATCCCATTTGAAAATAGACGCGTTTTGAGATGTTCCACTATTAAACGTAACCGTATGCTCATTACAATCAATTTCATTAAGTGGAGTAAAGTCAGCAAGTGCTTCATCATAAACAGTAATCGTTTTTGTAGCAAAATCTGTACAAGTTCCACTTAAATCAGAAACATCTAAACGTAATGTATATGTATCATTAGCTCCAGGAGGATTAGCAGGATATATATGCGAAGGAGGATCTTGCATAGCTGGATTATATCCATCACCATATGTCCATTGATAATTACCCGCTGGAATTCCAATATATTGTGTTGCAACTGCATTTACAGTTAATGGTGAACATCCATTTACTTTATCAACAGTAAATTTCGCATTTACATATGGCCGAACTGTTACGTTTGTTGTTGTAAAATCTGTACATCCATTTTCTGTTTCAACATCAAGACGAACAGGATAAGTAACATCAACATTACTCGATAAGTTTCTATATATATGTTGTGGATTTGCAATATTTGATGATGTTGCATCACCAAAGTCCCAATTGTACGATACATTAGGCAATCCAGCATTTGTAATTGATGATATAAAGTTGATTACTAAAGAATCACACCCAATCTGATTTACAGGTACAATTGAAACATCAATTTCAGGATGAACTGTAATGTTCGAATTTGCTGTTGTACTACATCCGCCATTCCCCGTAACTTGCAATTGTAAATTATGAACAACTGTTGCGGCTGTTGTATTTGTATAAATTGGATCAACAGGATCGGGTAATGCGCTATTAGGAGTTCCATTATCAAAACTCCAATCGTAAACTAAGGCAGAACCTTCAGAGTTGTTAGTTATGTTTACGGTTACCGGCGAACATCCTTCGTCAATATCAATAGTATAATCTGCAAAAGCTCTATAAATCGTAATTAGGTTTGCGGTATCATCAACACAACCGTATTTTGATTCTGCATGAAGCGATAAATTATAGTTTTTATCTGCTGCTGAATTATTGGTATATAAATGATTGAAATTAACAGTTGTTATATTTGAGTTTGTTCCATCGCCAAATGTCCATAAATACTCCGATGCAGTATGAGTACCATAATTTGATGTATTGGTAAACGCGACATTTCTTGTGTTACAGCCCGTGTATATCCCTCCATTGATATTATAATTTACATGCACTTCGGGATAAACAATTACGGTATCGTAATGAATAAATTCACAACCTTCGTCGTTTTTTACTCGCATTACAATTAGGTTAGTGTCTACTTTATCTACTGAACCATCGTTTATATATAAATGATCAATAAAGTTATACGAAGTCATAACGGTATCGGTACCATCGCCATAATCTAAGAAAATAGTATCTGCACCCGACGACAAATTCGTTATCCGTACTGTAAATGGCGAACAGTCCTCATCCTCATCAATTGTAAAGCCCCCCTCTAAGTATGGATGAACTAAAAAATCCATTTCTGCAGTATCCCTACAGAAGTAATCTGATCGCACAACTAATTGAGCAGTGTATGTTGTATCATCATCGAGAAGTATATTTTCATATCCATGACTAGGATTCGCTTCTGGCGATAAAGCCCCATCTCCAAAATCCCATTTATAATAGTCCTCATTTATTGAAAGTAGCGATCCTAAGAAATCAACTTCAACCGGATTACAGCTTAGAGTATCGTCTAAATCCGATAATGTAAAATCTGCTGTAATTTGCGGATAGATTGTAATGTTTGTACTTACTGTATCCACACATTTTGTTGATTTTACCTTAAGCTGCACTTGATATGTTTGTGGTGTATCGACAGGTTCAAAACTTGTATTAAAGAAAGTATGTGTAGACACCGAATCAACATCACGTGTAACAGATGGGTCATACTTTATTGTATCTCTATCTAAAACCCCTCCAATTAAAGTTTTGTTAAAATCCCAATAAATCTGATTCACATCGTGAGACAAATTCCAAAGTTCAATTTCTAAAGGGGCACATCCTGTTCCTTTTTCAGTAAAAAATACTGCATCGGGTTGAGCAGCCATTTCTATTGTAACTGTAGCTGTATCTTTATTGTCGCAAGCTCCTGAGACTTCAACATAGTATGTTCTAAAATCATCTACTACAGCTTTAGGGCTAGAAATAGTTGTGCTTGATAAATTCGTAGAAGGCCACCAACTATAAACACTTCCACCAGATGCATATAATTGCACTGTATCTCCTTTACACGCTCGAATTGTTGAACTAGGTTGAGATCCATCTCCTTGTATTGTATTTGCACTTACCCGTAATTCGTTAAAATCAGAAAAATATCCAAAACGACAACCTCCCCCTCCATCACCATTAATTAAACCTAAATGAAAAACATCCTCCGTATTGGATATTGTATGAACAACCCCAACTCCAAAATCTACTAAAGCACCTGTAAATTGAACTGCAACCCATTCTCCAGATGAACCAACAGGAACAAAAGCTCCAGGATTAATAATGTCATTTCTAACCACACCATCAACAAGAAAAGCCCCCTGATGACCTGCTCGAGCCATAATATTTATTTTTAAAGCCCAATTAATATCTCTAACAAAACTTACCGATGTAGATCCTGTACATTTGTCGATTGGAGGTAAAACTGCTCCACCCATTTCATCATCGGAACCTGAAACATGTAATACAGATAGAGGATTGTTTGATCTTATGTTGAGCATGTCATTATTATACGCTCCAATATCAAACTGGATTCCCCATTGTTCTCCTCTTTGTATAACTTTATTGGGAACTGGATTGGCTACGGTATCTATATCAGCAACATTACCCCACCATATTCTTGTGTTATTTTCAGGTGCTGCTACATAAACATACTCCCAACCATTTTTCAAGTCACCGCGCATTGCCACATATTCTTTACCTAAAATGTCATTATCTGCTCCTACAGCTCCTTTATAAGGTACCCATTGATCAGCAATATTATCCCAACCTCCATTTTGAGTTGCATCACTTGTCCCTTTACTTACCGAATCATCTTTTTTAATAACAGCCACACCGTTACCATTAAG
>Ga0209633_10004578_pt1 | contig 12385 bp, 8 predicted proteins | sample Cruoilmetagenom1_FD_187290 | JGI IMG/M metagenome (GOLD analysis project Ga0209633, IMG submission 187290) | Oil polluted marine microbial communities from Coal Oil Point, Santa Barbara, California, USA - Sample 1 (SPAdes) (version 2) | ecosystem: Environmental > Aquatic > Marine > Oil seeps ... | reverse complement strand
CCCTACGAGACTGGAGCTGAAACGCGCGAATAGCGCAGGGTAATCGGGCTGATCGTAGTTCGACTCAGCCGTGTGATCCGCATAGTTGAGACCAACACAGATGATCTTGGGCGGCCGGCTAAGGGGCGGCAGGATATCGACCGACGCTATATCGACGATCGGTCCGTTTGCCAATACCTCACCGGCGGCACTAAGCGCTTCGCCCCCCCCTTCGATAACTCTTTCGAGGCTACCCGGGTATCCGTCCTCTCCGTCCCGCCACCCGCGGTAGGTGTCATCCAGAGCCCTGACCGCCAGACCGAGATTCGACTTGTCCCGAAACGATATGAACCGCATTTAGGTTTCCCTTTTGTATTTCCTCTTTGGCCACAAACTGCGGGAGAGAAATGCATGAGTCAATGAAAAATATATTTTTTGCGACATGAGGGATTTTATGACATATAATCTACAAAATGGCGGAAACATTGCCTATTTCACTGCGGGCGGCATCAAGTGAACCGAGCTGACTACGTTTATCAAGAAACCCGCGGCGATATTCTCGCATGCCGTCTGAAGCCCGGTTCGAAGATCAAAATCAACGAGCTCTGCGCGCGATATAGCGTGAGCCTGGGTGCGGTGCGTGAGGCCCTCTCGCGGCTCGCCGCTGAGGAACTCACCGTCGCCGAATCGCAAAAGGGATACCGCGTTGCACCGGTCACGCGGGAGGAACTTGTCGATTTGACGATTGCACGCCAGGAGATCGAAGCTCTTTGTTTGCGCAAAGCAATTCAAGATGGATCGGTCGAATGGGAAAGTGCGGTTGTCGCTTCGTTTCACACCCTTTCCCGCACACCGGAGCGGCCGCCGGGGGATAAGAGCCGCCTAGATGATCGCTGGGCAACAGCACATGCTGATTTCCATACGGCATTGGTGTCCGGTTGCAGCAGCAAATGGCTTAAGAGAATGCGGATTGCGCTTTACGAGCAAAGCGAAAGATACCGCAGGCTTTCGGTCGCGCTGGCCGATGCTGACCGAGACGTTGCCGCCGAACACAAAGAAATCATGGAACGGGCAATCGAGAGAAACGCGAAAGTAGCGTGTAAACTTATTCGAGAACATTTGGCCGCGACATCGCAAATCATTCTCGATAGCGAGCTTTTCTCCAGCTAGCCGGTTCGGCAAACCTCTCCTGCCCCATCATTGCAAACAATTTTTTCGGCGTTAACACGCCATTTCCCTTTTTCGGGCGAGCACGAAAGAATGGCCCGCCACAGTGTGGCGGGCCAGGCGTCAACAGGCAGAGTGTAAAAGGGAAAGCTAGAAGTCGAACCGCGCACTTGCTTGAATACGCGAGAAATCCCCTTCCCGGCCATCCTGAACATCACGCATAGCATATATGTATTCAGCGCCTATCCTCACGCGCGGCACTGGATTCCACATGAGATTGAGGTGAACCGAGGAAAGGGATTCGTTAGCCCCTCCCAATGTATTGGCGTCATCCAGATTGATCTCGGTGTGACCGAACGTTGCGTTCGAGCGAACAGTATCAGTCCAAAAATGCTGATATGATAGGTACCCACCATAAGCAAACTGTGTTTCCAGATTGCCAGCCGCCGTGACGAAGGCGCCTGAGTTTTGTGCATCGAATATGTAGCGGCCAATACCATCGCCACCGTTGAGAGCAAAACGCACATTATCTTTGCCGAACGTCTTGATTTTGCCGGATACGCCGAGCCCCCAACCTAGGGCCGTGTCATCTGCCCCAGCCAGGCTCGCTCGATCGACAGACAGGAGCCGTGCAAGACCAAAGAAGTTGAGTCGGCCGAAGTCGCCATTCAGGCTGTATCGAGTGATGAAGTCCGGCGCCTCGTCGCCACCGAACGTACTGTTGCCCAGGCCGCCACCCAGGTTAAGTCCACCGGTCGTAGTGCCATTGAAGGCAGTCAAGTCGCTTTCAGGATTTTCAACCGCGACCGCAAGCGTTCCCGGTCCGGCTTTTGTTGTGAGGCGAACCTGTGGTTGGCGCAAAAAGCTGGCCCCGGCAGGGACCGCGAAATCATTGTTCTCAGGGTAAGTAACCGGGTCGATAAATGTCGACCAATCCTGACCGGCTCGGACATTCAGATCCTTTGTCCCCAGTTGCCCCCAAGCATGCCGCAGTTCGAAATCCAGCGTGTTCGCGATCGTTTGGCTGGAATTAAAGCTACCCAAATCGAAAAATTGAGCTTCGACAAACGTTACGACGTTTCCATAGTCGCCGGCAGGACTCGCGGTGCTGATATTGACCCTGGTTTCCGCAGCACTGAACGAAAATTCACCGTCATCCTGCGGCTGCGTCCCATCGAGCGGGATCCCTGGATCGAACCGCGCCGCGCCGCCCTGAGGCCCAACGTCATAGAAGGCGTCGGCCTTAACGTAACCACCGATCCGAATGTTCGTATCACCGACCTTAAAAGAAGGACCGCGAGGGAAAGACATGTCCGGGCCTTGCGTAACGGCGCTTCCAACACCGGATTCCTCTGAGCTGGCGGCGCGCGCCGAAAGCTCCTCACGACCCACTTTTTCCTCTTCGAGTCGTTTGTTCTCGGCTTTCAGAGCTTTCAGCTCTTCGGAAAGCGCCTTAATCGTCTCCTCGATCCCTTCAATTCTCGATTCTGCAACAGGTTTTGTCTGCGCTGCGGCTTCATCAGGAAGCGCAGCAGAAAACACGATGGGCAAGGCTAGAAAACACGCCCAAGCACCGTTTTTCATTTCTTCCTCCCTTCAATCTCATCCTCCAAAGGCCTCATCGTCATCGGAGGCCACGGAGAATGTTTTTTAATCATTAAAATATATTTTTGCAAACCTTTTATATTTCATGCGCCACTGGGGCTCTTGTAAGTGAGAAAATTCGCTTTCATACAGTGCAAATCAGGCCCGCCTGCCGATCAGCCTTGATCTGCATGACACGCACCTTTTGGCGATCTCCGCATGGCCATGTAAATCAGGCCGCTGCAGCAATTGATTTGATGGCGATTCAGCCAGCTATCGTCCGGGCCCTGATGGCGGGGCGCACTGGCGATATTTCGATTCTGAGATAGCCCGACGCGCTGAGCCGCGCTGGGTCTGAATGAGGAGGTCCAGAACGTCGCCTTCGTTGTCGGCAGAACGCCAGAGTACATCCACTCCCCGCCCATCGAGGCATACATCTCATCGATGTGTTCCTATGCGTGGGGTCTTGGGCGCTGACTACGGTTCCTTCGAGCACAGAGTTGACGAGCGTAGTGCTGGCTAAGCTTCAGGGCAGCACCCTGCCATGCCCACTTGTCCATAGACGGCGGTGTCACTGCCAATTCATTTCCTGTTGCTACCTATTTGCTACCTAGAAATTTTTGGCGATTTTTGCCAACTTCGCGGAGCGTAAAAATTCCGCGTGTTGGGAGAAGCACTTTTCGCTCTAGGTAGCAGAGCGTCAGCTTTACTGACTCTTCGTTATTTATTTGTTTTTATTGGACATTTGGTAGCGGAGGAGGGACTCGAACCCCCGACACGCGGATTATGATTCCGCTGCTCTAACCAGCTGAGCTACCCCGCCACAGGGTGTCCGGCGCTATTTTTTTAGAATATGGGGGCGCCGGATTAAGCCGTATAGGGCTGGCCCCCGCCCCTGTCAAGCGGGCGCCGGGACAGTCGGCTGCCGCAGCTCGCTTCGCGCAACCTGGCGCAGGGTTGTTTCCCGGATCCAGCCACCACCAACGACACGGGTGTCGTCGTAAAAGACCGCCGCCTGGCCGGGGGCGATGCCGTTCTGCGGGGTATCGAGCAGAATCTCGCCGCCGCCGCCGGGCAAAGACCGGACGGAGGCCGGCGTCGCCGCTTGACTGGAGCGTAGCTTGACCGTCGCCCGGTGCCCTTGCCCTTGCTCCTGGGCCGGCGCCAGCCAATTGACTTCGCTGAGTACCACCCGGTCGCGCGCCAGGGCGGTGCGCGGCCCGACGACCACTCGCCGCTCGGCCGCGTTCAGGCCGACGACAAAGAGAGGTTCGGCGTTGCCGCCCACGCCCAGGCCGCGGCGCTGTCCGACCGTATAGCCGATGATCCCATCGTGGCGGCCGAGGACGCGGCCATCCACGTGCACGATATCTCCCGGTTCGGCGGCGCCGGGGCGCAGCCGCTCGACCACTCGCGCATAGGAGCCGTTGGGCACGAAACAGATGTCCTGGCTGTCCACCTTGTCGGCGACGGTCAGGCCCAAACGGTGAGCCAACGCCCGGGTTTCGGCCTTTGCCTGGCCACCCAGGGGAAAGCGCAAGTAGGCCAACTGCTCGGGCGTGGTGGCAAACAAGAAATAGCTCTGATCGCGCCCGGCGTCACCGGCCCGATGCAGCTCCGGGCCCGCCGGCCCCTCGATCCGCCGGGCATAGTGGCCGGTGGCCAGCGCATCGGCGCCCAGCTCGCGAGCGGTCTCCATAAGGTCCCGGAACTTGACCCTTTGGTTGCATCGGATGCAGGGAATCGGCGTCTCGCCGCGGACGTAGGCATCGGCGAAATCGTCCATCACCTCGGCGCGAAAGCGTGCCTCGTAGTCCAGCACATAATGCGGCACGCCAAGGCGGTCGGTGATGCGCCGGGCGTCGTGGATATCCTGGCCAGCGCAACAGGCCCCCTTACGGCCCACCGCCGCCCCATGGTCGTAAAGCTGTAGGGTGACGCCAACGACGTCATAGCCCTCGCCCGCCAATAGGGCGGCGACCACCGAACTATCGACGCCGCCGGACATGGCGACGACGACCCGCGTATCGGCGGGTGCTTTATCAAAACCGAGGCTGTTCATGGCGCCGAATATAGGCCCTGGCACGGCCTGTGCAAGTACCGGTTAGGCCAGGTATTTAGCCGCCGCCGATGGATTAGGTGGAAGGGCGGCATACATGTGCTGCCAAACTCTCCATATTATTGTTTTAGAAAGATTTTGCTGAGAGAAATACTCGTTATAGTTGCATTGAAGTAGATGATTTCGGCTCGCCTCATGGCCAGGGGCAAAATTGATGAATAGATACGCATGACACCCCCAAATCCGGTACCGCGAATCCTGATCGTAGACGGTGATGCAGCAAACATCGCCGCCATGCGGCGGTTTCTTGAGGATGTCGATGCCGATATCGTCGACGCGTCAAATGGCAATGACGCACTTGCGCTTTCACTCGAGCACGAGTTCGCGCTGATAATTCTCGACGTGCAAATGCCGGTGATGAACGGCTACGAGACGGCGGAGTTGATGCGCGGCGCGGAACGAACGAGGCACACCTCTATCGTCTTAATGACGGCGAATATGCTGGACGAGATAAGCATTCTCAAAGGCTACGACGTGGGGGCGGTAGATTATATCGCCAAGCCCATAAACAAGAGAATTCTGCTTGGAAAAGTGAACTTACTACTCGATCTGTACAATCAGAATCGGGAACTACGGGAACTGCGCATTACCACCGAATGCGCCACTCAAATGAAATCGGATTTCCTGTCGTGCATGGGTCACGAGATTCGTACGCCACTCAACGCCATCATCGGCATGACGGAATTACTTCTCAATCAAGATAGTGGCGCCGAGCGGAGTCGCAAGTTGAACGCGATCCTGTATTCGAGCGAGAAGTTGCTGCATATCATTAACGACGTCCTGGATCTCTCCAAGATCGAATCCGCAGAAATGACGATTGAGAGCATTTCGTTCGATTTTCGTACTCTTGTCGAAGAGGTGATGGATGTCTTGGCCGTCAAGGCCTACGACAAGCAACTGGAATTGATTCTTCACTTCGACGAAAGCGTTCCTCGTAACATGTTCGGGGATCCAATCCGCATCAAACAGATCATCTACAACATCACGACCAATGCCATAAAATTCACTGAAAAAGGTCATATCGGCATTCACATCGACGCGGACCAACAGGAAAGTAACGAGATTCAACTGACCATCCGGATCGAGGATACCGGCATTGGCATAGCCAAGGACAGGCACGAGCACATCTTCGGCCGCACCGAACAAGCCGATATTTTGACAACGCGCATATTCGGCGGCACCGGGCTTGGGCTCGTAATTTGCCGGCGTCTGGCGCGATTGATGGGTGGCGACGTCGCACTGGAAAGCGAGCCCGGCATCGGAAGCGTGTTTTCCGTTACCCTGCCGATGCGGGTGGATACCTCCGACGTTGCACCGAACCCAACACCTACGGCCTCGTTTGAAGGTCTGCGGGTGCTGGTCGTGGATGATAACTCAGCTGTTAGAATCCATGTAAGCACCTTACTCAAAACCGTTGGCGTTTCGGTACAGGCGGTTGAATCGGCGAGCAAGGCAATCAGCGCGCTTGAAGAAGGCGTTCACAAGGGACAACCATTCCACATAGCGCTCATCGATTTCATGATGCCGGATATCGACGGAATCGATTTCGGTAAAATGGTCAAGAAATCCCAGACGATAAAAGATACCCTTTTAGTGATGCTAACAGCCCACCCCTGGAAGGGGCTCGAGCTTGAGTTGAAGAGAAACGGTTTCTCCGGCTTTGCCTCCAAACCTCTACGCGTAGAGGTGCTATTGAAGCTTCTGCTTCGCGCCTGGGATGAACACAAGAAGGGCGGAAAGTCCGAGATCATCACCCAGAATCTAATCGACTCTGAAGAACTCCATCAAATGCCGGAGCGAAATACCGCGGAGTTCCATGGAATTAAAACCTTGCTGGTCGAGGACAACAGGATCAACCGGACCATGGCGGCGGAAATGCTTAGGGACCTCGGCTGCGATGTTGCGACGGCTGAGGACGGTGCCGCCGCCGTGACGGAAATTCGGGAGAAATCCTTCGACCTCGTTTTCATGGACTGTCAGATGCCGAACATGGACGGATACGAGGCAACACGAATTATCAAAGACCGCATGGAAAATGGAGATATCGGCATGTGTCCCGTCATCGCCCTCACGGCGAATGCCATGAAGGGAGATAGAGAGAAGTGTTTTGCTGCCGGCATGAATGACTACATGACCAAGCCGGTGCGCCAAGAAGAAATCAAACAAATGCTGGCCAAGTGGCTCCAATGAGCTGAAACGATCCACCGCTCGAACACGATTGGCCCTCTCCGACTTTTTATTCCTGAAACTTCGATCAACGGCCTTCAAACTTATTCGAAACTTGAGGCCCACGCATACCCGCGTAGTCAATTTTACCTTACTACTTTAGTAATGTATTTGTGAGATTTTTTCTCCTTAAAATTGCATACAAATGGGCGCTTCCAGGTCGTCACACGACCGCGGGTAATAAGTAAACATGGGAAAAAGCTATGAAAATCGGCATATCCGCTAAAATCAGCGTCTTTGCTGTATTGCTGGTGTTCTGTACGGCCTCATCTGTGGGCTATCTAGTCTACAAAGGTGGAAACGAGTTACTGGTTCGGCAGGCTCTGGATAACATCACCGCCGATCTGGAGCAGCAAAGCATCAAGATGAGCACTGAGATCGACATCCTACGTCAGGATGTCGCCTTCCTTTCCCACGTACCGCCTGTTCAGGGGATCGTGCGCACACAAGAAAGAAAAGTTGACCCTAAAGACAAAGCCTCGACGGAGGACGCTTGGAAAAAGCGCCTGAGTGCTATTTTTGGGCACTTTCTAGAAGACAAGCCGCACTATGTTCAGATCCGTTATATCGGGCTTGCCGATGGCGGAAAGGAAATCGTGCGGGTTGAGCGAAGCGGCAACGCGGTCTTGCCTGTCATTGCGCGCAATCTGCAACAAAAGGGCGAGAGCAACTATTTCAAGGAAACGATCGGCTATAAACCTGGCGAAATTTATGTTTCCAAAATCGATCTGAACAAGGAGCACGGTAAAATCGTGGAACCTTATGTTCCGGTTTTGCGTGCGGCTATCCCTGTTTACGATGAAATCACACGCGACGTATTCGGCATTGTCATTGTCAACATGGATATGAGGCGCTTTTTTCGGGAGTTGCAGCAGGGCGCTCCCCCGGCCAGTAAACTTTTTATCACGGACAACCAGGGCGATTTCCTTGTTCACCCCGACGCATCAAAGGTTTTCGGCTTTGAATTCGGCCGGGAACACCGGATACAAAGCCTCCATCCTGAATTAGAGAATGCCTTTAATGCAGTAGTTGTTAATTGGCAAAACGTGCAGCGCTCTTATTCGTTGAATGATCAGGAAAATGTTTTAAAATTTTTGAAGGTTTCTCTCAATCCGTATGACAACAAGCATTTTATTGGGTTGGCTCTCGAAATTTCATACGAGAATGCCATCGCCCAAGCCTTGGAACTACGCAATCAAAGTATTTTTGCATCCGTGATATTGATTGTCAGTGCCGTAATCATCGGTTTCACATTTTCGCGCTATATTACGCGTCCTATCCAGCAGATTACAACGGCCGCCAAGTCGTATGCGGAAGGTCTTTATGACGTACCGCTGCCCGTCACATCAAAGGATGAGATGGGAACGCTTGCGCGCATTCTGCAAGAGATGGTGCAAAAAGTTCGCGAGCGCGATGATCTTATGCAAGCGTCCAAAGAAGACCTGGAGATGGAAGTCCAGAAACGTACACACGATCTTCAGGAGGCCAAAGAGGTGGCTGAAGAGGCCAGCTACGCTAAAAGCCGCTTCCTTGCCACGATGAGTCACGAGATCCGTACGCCGCTCAACGGTGTGCTGGGCATGTCCGAGCTCTTACTCAATACAAACATGACGGAGAAGCAGAAAAAATACGCCGATACAATTAACAGCTCCGCAGAAGTTTTGCTCAGCATCATCGGTGATATTCTTGATTTCTCAAAAATCGAGGCCGGGGAGATGGAAATGAACCCGGTCCCCATGAATCTTTACCAGCAAGTCAAAGAAATGATGAGTGTTATGAACTCGGCGGCCGAAGAGCAAAATGTGGAGTTCATCCTTAAGTATGATCAACAAATCCCTCCGGCTGTCCTGCTTGATCCGGTCCGCATCAAGCAGATGATTTTGAATCTGGTCGGTAACGCCGTTAAATTCACTCGAGATGGTTATGTCGTCGTTGATATGCGGCAAGTGGACGACGACGGTAGCGGAAATGTGCGCTTGCGTTTGGAAATTATTGATAACGGCATCGGTATTCCCGAAGAGAAGCAGGGTGAGATTTTTAAGAATTTTACGCAGGCCGACTCCTCCACAACGCGTGATTTCGGCGGGACAGGGTTGGGGCTGGCGATTTGCCGCAGACTCGTCGAGATCATGGGCGGAGAAATCGGTGTTGAAAGCGAACTCGGTAAAGGATCGACCTTCTGGTTTGAAATTCCTACCGTGGAGGTCGAAGACGTCGAGGGTATAAAATCACCCTTGTTCCATGTTTCCGATGCGGATGCGGTCTTTAAAGACCAAAATATTCTGGTGGTTGACGACTTCGCTCCCAACCGGGAAGTTCTGAGCGGATATCTGGAAAGCTGGGGCATTAAACATTGCTGCCTTTCTTCCGGCAAAATGGCCCTGATAGAACTTGAAAGAGCTGAAAAGGACAGCACCCCCTACACGCTTGGTCTGATCGACTACATGATGCCGGAAATGAATGGGGAAAAATTGGCCGAAGCTATTCATGACCGACCGAAAAGCAAGGAGATGAAGTTGGTCATGGTGGCGGCCGCTCATAAAATTGGAGACGCCAACCATGCACATAGGATGGGATTCTCTCATTGTATCCTGAAACCCATCTATGCGTCAGAGCTGATGGATGCCCTGCTGGAGGTACTTGAGTATGGTGGGAAGCAAGCCATTGCGCGCGATGACACAGAAACGAAAACGAAAACACCCGAAACCATCGCTTGGCTCAATGGGCGCAAACCGAAAATACTGGTGGCTGAAGATTCCCGTGTGAATCAAATGTTCGCCGAAGAAATTCTTGGGGAACTGGGTTGTGAAGTTGAAACCGCCGCCAATGGTGCGCTTGCTTTTGAGCAATACCGAAACAACCCTTATGACCTCATTTTAATGGACTGCATGATGCCCGAAATGGATGGCTACGAAGCCACGCAGATGATCCGGGAATACGATAATGATAACAATAATAAGCCCATCCCCATCATTGCCATGACGGCCAACGCCATGGACGGTGATCGCGAAAAATGCCTGAAGGCTGGTATGGACGACTATATCTCCAAACCTGCACGGCGTGAGGACATCAAAATGGCGTTAAAGAAATTTCTCGCACAGGTCGCGTGATTGCGGTTGTGTTGACCGCGTTGCCAACATTTTACCCGGCACGGAAAACTAGCGCAGATTAGACCAGGTACTTGGCCACCGCCGCCTCGTCCCAGGCCAGGCCGATCCCCGGCCGATCCGGGATGACAGCGTTGCCGTCCTTGATGGCCAACGGCTGCTGTAGGATCGGCGTCGCCCAGTCTACATACTCCAGCCAATGGGCGGTCGGCGTGACCGCGAGCAGGTGGGCGCTAATTTCGGGAAACAAGTGGCTGGAGACGGGAATGCCGCGCGGCTCGGCCAGGGCGGCGGCACGCATCCAGCCGGTAACGCCGCCGATCTTCATCGCGTCGATCATGAAATAGTCGCAAGCGCCGGCCTCCAGCGCCTTGGCCGTGTCATGCGGCCCCCAGCAATTCTCACCCATCTGGATCGGTGTACCCGCCTTGCCGCGAATGGCTGCATGACCGGCATAGTCATCGAAACGGGTCGGCTCCTCGACCCAATACAGCCCCTCCCCGTCCAGGTGGCGCAGGCGCTGCTGTGCTTCGGCCACCGATAGCGATTGGTTGTAGTCGGACATGACCGGCGTGCCCTCACCGACCGCCTGGCGTACCGCCCGAACCACCGCCACGTCGGTCGCCACATCCGGATAGCCCAAGCGGACCTTCACGGCGCGAAAACCTTCGGCCAGCAACTCGCTGGCCTCCACGCCGGCCTTCTCGGCACCGATGATGCCCAGGCCCTTGCTGTTATAGGCCGGGATCGGCCGCGGCGCGCCGCCGAGCAGACGGACCAGAGGCAATTCGGCCGCTTGACCCAGGGCATCCCACGCCGCCATATCGATGCCGGCAAGCGCCATGCTGGCAAAACCCTGATAGCCGAGCAGCCGGAAAGTACGCTGCAGCTTGTCCTCAATGGCCAGTGGCGCCAGGGCATCGCCTTTGAGCACGTCGCTCAGGTTTTCAACCAGACGCGCGATTGGCACCAAGGCGAACGGCGCGTAGCAGAAGATATAGGACCGGCCGACCGGCCCCTCCTCCGTCGTCAGATCTATGAGGACCAACGGCGCCGAGGTGACCGCGCCACCGCTGGTCTGCAGCGGCCGCGTCATCGGAACGTTGACCGGCCGCGCCTGTACCGACCGGATGGTCAGCTTATCCTTGCCCATGAATATCTTTCCCCAAGCCACGCTTAGAACGTCTGAACTTAGGCGATTCCCCACAACCGTTAAATCCCTCACGCGGATTTGTTCTTGGCCGGACGGGCAGGCACGTTAGACTTGTCCCATCGTGCAACCATACATTCGGGAGATACCCTCGTGACTCGCATTCTCAGCGCACTGACTCTAGGCCTATTCGTCCTCGCGGCCCAATCGAACCTGTCCATTGCCGGCGGTTGGGACAGCCTGCCGGGCTGGTCGGTCCACAAGACGGCACATAGCTACGGCGATCTGATTAAGCGGTTGGATGCCGCGGTCAAGGCCAACAAGATGGGCCTGGTCACCCGGGCGAGCGCCACCAAAGGGGCCGCTAAACTGGGCAAAACCATCGCGGGCAACATGGTCATTGGCGTCTACCGGCCGGATTTCGCCATCCGCATGCTCGCGGCCAGCGTGCCCGCCGGCATCGAGGCACCGATCCGCTTCTACATCACGGAGAACGCCGACGGCACGGCAACACTCAGCTACAAAAAGCCAACGGCGGTTTTCGCCCCCTACACGGACGGCGGCGACAAGTTGAAGGAGATGGCGGCGGAACTGGACGGCATCTTCGCCAAGATCGCCGGCGAGGCGACAGCGCCCTAGCGGCCGGCGAAAGCACCCCTATTCGGACCCTATTCGGGCCCCATTCGGTGCCTATTCGAGCAGCATGTTGCGCGTTTCCGAGGGCAGGCTGACGGTTAGGCCGTCGAGCTCTTCGGTGATGACGATCTGACAACCGAGGCGCGAGGTCTTGGCCAACCCGAAGGCGAGGTCGAGCATGTCGTCCTCGTCATCACTGGGCTCTTCCAGCTTGCCGTACCATTCCGGGTCGACGACGACGTGGCACGTGGAGCAGGCCAACGATCCTTCACAGGCTCCTTCGATGTCGATGTCGTTGCGGTGCGCGATCTCCAGAACCGACAGGCCCAGGGGCGCGTCCACCTCTTTGCGGTTTCCGTCTTTTTCGATGAACACCATCTTCGGCATCGGCACTAGGCTCCCCTATCGGCGGTTCGG